>Ga0210128_1000014_pt1 | contig 21371 bp, 19 predicted proteins | sample Tolay_CordB_D2_FD_185579 | JGI IMG/M metagenome (GOLD analysis project Ga0210128, IMG submission 185579) | Wetland microbial communities from the San Francisco Bay, California, USA, that impact long-term carbon sequestration - Tolay_CordB_D2... | ecosystem: Environmental > Aquatic > Marine >... | reverse complement strand
CAGGCGAATACAGGTCATTCAGTATCGTTTTGCGACTTCTCTAGCCAGGATATTTCATAAATTGCTGTCGCGAGACCACGAAGATGGGCGTGCCACCGGGCAACCGTCCCGCGGCACCGCGGGATTAGTTCCGAGGCGTACCTGAACGGTACGTCGCAGGGGCCGACACCCGAGGACGCCAGGAAGGGCGGCCATATCCGTGGTCGCAGCAAGTGATTCATGAGATATCCGAGCTATGGTGTCGGCAGTTTCACATCCCAACGCTTCGAGATATGTAGCAAAGATGAGGGAGAAGGAGGTAGATCAATGTATAAATTGGGTGAGACTTTCCAAAGAGATGGATTTCTGGAATTACGCCAGGAAGGAGATCTTTATTTGCTCAGCCTTGGGGACTGTTTTGACGATGGTGGAGAAGGGGTGTGCATGCCTCTTTTTTCGTTCACGAAGAAATTGAGCAGAGAGAGGGTCGAGGCACTCATCAAGTACTTAGAGGAGAGCATTTCATAACTCTGCCATACTATCCAGATTGATGATATGGTTGGCACCGTATTCTGCCCCCAGCAAAGCTCAGATTCTATTTGTTCTCAAAAACTTCTACTCAAAATATCCTTTCCCCTCCCAGCCACAAGGGTGGGACCTTCGACAAGGGAGAGGATGTTTTTTTGGGGTAAGATAAGAGCTGAAGTGGAATTCCATACCCATGATTTTCATGGGAAAAAGTAAAAAGAGAGGGTCTTATGAGTCTACTCATCAATTTTTCCATCTTCCCCCTGGATAAGGGAGAAAGTGTGAGCCAATATGTGGCGAGGGCGGTGAAAATTATCAAAGACAGCGGATTACCCTACAAGCTCGGCGCAATGGGCACCAGCATCGAGGGGGAGTGGGACGAGGTCATGGATGTTGTGACTCGCTGCTTTGAGGAGTTGAAGCAAGACTGCAGCAGGGTGTATATGAACATCACAGGTGACTACAGGAAGATTGGCCCCGACCGAATCGTGAGCAAAGTAGAGTCGGTGGAAAGTAAATTATGAACTGACTGGCGTCATACCGAGTCAATGTTGATCAGAAGAGAGGAGCGAGCATGAAAATAGTCTGTCTGCTGGGAAGTCCAAGACCCAAAGGGAACAGTACAGCTATGGCCGCGAGATTCTGCGAGACCGCCGAGGGATTAGGCGCTGAAGTTGCGACCTTTGCTTTAAACAAGCTGAAATACCGCGGCTGTCAGGCGTGTATGACCTGCAAAACCAAACTGGAAAAATGCGTGCTCAAGGACGACCTGGCGGAGGTCTTGGACGCGATCCGCGATGCCGAAGTTCTAATATTGGCCACGCCCATCTATTTCGCCGAGATCTCCAGTCAACTCAAGGCTTTCATTGATCGAACCTTCTCATACCTGGTACCCGACTACCCCACCAACCCCAGCCCATGCAGACTCTCCCCGGGCAAGAAACTGGTGTTCATCGAGGCTCAGGGGCACCCTGACGAGAGTCTATTTGCAGACGTATTTCCCAGGTACGACTCAATTTTCAAATGGTATGGATTCAGCGACAGTTATCAGATTCGTGCCTGTGGCGTATTTAACAAGGGCGACGTGGAGAGCCGTGAGGACATGATGAAATTGGCCGAAGAAACAGCTAAGAAGATCATGGGTTAGCCCGGATATTTCACGAATCGTCTGCTGCGACCGCGAAACTGGGAACCCGCTTGCGGGACTGAGCGGAGCGCAGCGAGCGCGAATAATATGACTGTCCTCCCGGGCGTCCTCGGGTGTTCCTTCGACAGGCTCAGGACAGGCTTCCCTTGCGACGTACTGTTCAAGTACGCCTCAGATCCAACCCCCTGCGGTTGCCCGGTGGCACATCCTTCTCCACGGTCTCGCGACGACAATTTATGAAACATCCGGGCTAGGATATCTGCTGCCGGCTTGGCACGCGGATCTGCTGCACAGCTATCAGGGAGATCATGGCCATGGCCGCGCCAGCCACAAACGGAATTCGGTAGTCTACCATCCAGAGAACCCCACCAATTGCCGGTAAAACCACGGCCGCAATGTGGTTTATGGTAAATCCTACTGCCATACTTGGAGCGATGTCACGAGGATCTGCCACCTTTTGAAAATAGGTGCGGATGGCTATGGCAAAGTTGAAGAAAATGTGATCGAGAATGAAAAGAACCGCAAGGAGCGCTTTGGATTGAACTGTGGCGTAGGCTAGGAAAATAAAGATCAAGCTGAAATACTCCAGTGACAGTACCTTCCTCTCGCCGAACCGGATGATGCTTTTCCCAATAATGGGACTCAGGAAGTAGTTGACGATGTTGTTGATCACAAAGAGGGTGGTGACCTGCTGAATAGTAAATTGGAATTTCCTGACCAGCAGGAAAACAGCAAATGCCATGAAGATCTGGCGCCTGGCACCTCCCATAAAGGTGAGGAAATAAAACAGCCAGTACCTCTTACGGAAAATCATTTTCTTGCGTTGAGGAATAATATCCCGGTCAGTGGGATCTTGAGCAAGCGCCCAGACGCTCGTGGCAATAATGAGACCCCCAACCAGCAAATATATTTGGGTGTAATTCAGCAAGGCTGCCATGAGATAGATGAAAACACCAATACCAATGTTCGAGGCTGCGGCCATACTTCGTAATTTGCCAAACACCCACGGAGATGTGTTCTCATCAAAATATTGAAGAGTTAGGGACTGGTTTGTTGTTTCGTAGTAATGGAAGCCAAAACTCATGATCAGCGTGGTAATAAGTAGCCCAATGAAGGAAGGAAACAAGCCGATTGCTGCAAGTCCGACTCCCAGAACAAGGGTAGACAATGCCGACAATCTATGCTCTTTAACAAGCAGCATCACAAAAATGGCAAGGAGCGCCAGGAATCCAGGAATCTCTCGCACGGATTGAATCACACCAATATGGATGCCTTCCAAACCGGCGACTTCCACAGCGAAGTTGTTGAATAGTGTTAGCCAAGTTTGGAGCCCAACGGCTGAACAGATGGTGAGAATCATCAGGTAGCGATACATGGGCTTCTGCTTCAGGTTCTTCACTGGACTCTACCCTCTTTCCCACCAAGCGAAGATTACCAGAAGCGTCAAAGCAGAGAGTAGCAGAGCGTACTCCCGGAAGGTAATGCGATAGTGTTTTCTTGATGACCGCCCTTTGCGTCCGAATCCCCTCGATTCCATGGCCAGGGCCAGTTCGTCGGCGAGGACGAAAGATTGAGCCAGCAACGGCATAAGCAATGCCGTGAAGTTTCCCACATTCTTAAGCCTAAGCCTGAGATCGATCCCCCTGGAGCTCTGGGCATCGATGATGTGACGGATCTTCTGTCCTATCAGAGGCACATATCGCATTGAAGTGGTAAGCATAAAGGCCAAACCGTAAGGTACCCCGATTTTCTGCAGTGCGCCACCAGTCTCTTCGGGGCTGACGGCTCGAAAGAAGATGAAGGATACAGTCAAAAGATTGAACAGTCGTACTGCTAGCACCAAAGCCACTCTAAAGTCAAATGAGAAAAAAGCAATGATAAAGACCAACCCTACCATAGGCCAATAGTAACGCAGGGAATGGAGCAAATCCTTCCCCATCCTTAGCAAGGGGAGAGCTGCCAGAAGAATTATTGACTCCACCAGGAGGGTCTTCGGTTCTTTAGCGATGAAGACCGCTGCAATCGCCATAAGTCCCAGGCCGAGTTTTGTTCTAGGATCCAGTCGCTTCAAACCGATACCCCAATCAATGAAATTCCGGTTTTCTTGTTAACCACAGAGGCACAGAGAGCACAGAGATAATTTTATTTTTGCCCGATCGGGAGACGGCGATCGGGCAAAAGAACATAACCCTCCATGCAGGTTACTGGCGACCAACATCGTTTACCAGGCAGTTGGAATCTGCCAACCAGAGGTTCCGCCGAAGGCGGTGGCTCTTTTCCCTGGCCGTCGTCTCCCGGCCAGGGAAAAATATCTTTCCTCTGTGTCCTCTGTGTCTCCGTGGTTAATGATTAGATTATTCATCCAACATCCGAATTGGGTCTACCAATGGCGCCAAGTCGAATGAGCCCTTCATCGCGCCAAAGATCTCGGGGAGATCCGTCGGCCACCACCCTGCCTTCATGCAAAACTATCCATCGATCCGCGACGGCTTGGGCAAACTCCAGATCGTGAGTGGCAATCACAATGGTGAAGCCGCGATTTTTGAGTTCTGCCATAAGAGTGGCCAGAGCTTCACGAAAACGTCCGTCTTGTCCAGAGGTGGGTTCATCAAGGACCAGTAGTTTCGGCCGCGTGGCCAGGATGGAAGCAAGTGCTACTCGCTTCTTCTCGCCCTCGCTGAGGCGGTATGGAGATCTATCCAAAAGTTCATGGAGATCGAAGACCTGCCAAATCTCTTGGAGCCAATCTTCCTGTATTTTCCCGAGTATTCTGGGCCCCGCCATGACCTCATCCTTCACCCTGTATTTGAAAAACTGATCGTTTGGATTCTGGAAAGAGAGTCCCACCTCGGCTGCTAACTCCGAAGGGGCCTTGCCTTGAATTTCCTCGCCCTTGAAGGTAACCCTGCCGGACGTGGGTCGCAGTAAGCCATTGAAGTGCTTCAGCAGAGTGGTTTTTCCCGATCCATTCCTGCCAATAAGAGCCAGAGTCTCTCCCTTCCTGAGCTCAAGGGACACTCCTTTGAGGATCTCTTTTTCCTTTATCCGATAGGAAAGATCCTGAGCAATGAGCAGTGGTTCCTTGCCGGATGACCTGTTTCTCCCAGTTGAATATTGGGGTAACAGATGGGCGTTGAGGAGGACTTCGTGGGCAGACTGGGGGGCGCCCTCGTACAGGAGCTTTCCTTGTTCCAGAATGAGACACCGTGAGGTGTCATGCAGAAACTTACCCATTCGCTGTTCAATAACGATGACGGTCTTGCCGCTGCGGTTGACCTCCGACAGGGCCTGGCGCACTCTCTCCACCGCTTCCCAATCGAGATCGCCATACGGCTCATCAAGCAGCAAAACCGAAGGGTTCAGACAAAGCACCGATGCTATTGCCACCAGACGCTTTTCACCACCCGATAGGGTTGCAGGGGAGCGCTCGAGAAGATCCTCTAATTTCAATGTCCGGGAGATCTCCCGGATACGGTTGTCGATCTCCGCGCCAGACAAGCCCAGGCTTTCCAAACCAAAAGCTATCTCGTCTTCCACCGTGCTGTTGAAGAGTTGGGCATCGGCGTTTTGCAGTACAAGACCCACGTGAGAAAACAGCTCGAAGACTTTATGCTCCAGGGTGTTGAGGTCATCAATGGTAACGGTGCCCTGCAGGGTGCCGCCGAAGAAGTGAGGAATGAGGCCGTTGAAAAGATAAGCGAGGGTCGACTTCCCAGAGCCATTGGCACCTCCAATGAAGAGGTACTCGCAATCTTTTACTGAGAAATCGACTCCTTTCAATACCCACCCAGTGTGGGGATAGCGATATCGTATGTCGCGCAAACGGATCACGGCTCCCAGATCCCCCCCTTACGCAGAAGGTTGAGAGCGATGATAGCAATAATTGCTCCTCCGAGGGTGCTGACACTGAAGGCTATCATCAAGGTGGCCAGCGCCATAGCTTTGCCCATCAAGAGGGGTGCTACGATCCAAACGCTGACAAGGGAGCCCAAGATTCCGGTGCCGATGACTTCTCCGAGTCCGGCTAAATAGATGTTTTTGGAGGCGCGATAGGCAAGACCTGCCAGCAAAGCACCAATCATTCCACCCGGAAAAGCCAGAAGAGTCCCGAGGCCCAGAATGTTTCTGATGATGCCTGCGATGGTAGCAATGGCCACCGCATAGGCAGGTCCAAGCATGACCGCACTGAGGACATTGACCATGTGTTGGGCTGGAAAGCACTTTGAAATGCCGACCGGGATAAAGAACGGCGATAAGGCAACCGCAATGGCCACCAAGATTACGGCACGCGCCACTTTTTTCGTCTCCATTGCTAGCTCTCCTTATCTTTAGTCTGGATATTTCATGAATCACTTGCTGCGACCACGGATATGGCCGTCCTTCCCGGCGTCCTCAGGTGTCGGCCCCTGCGACGTATCGTTCAGATACGCCTCGGAACCAACACCCTGTGGTTGCCCGGTGGCACGCCCATCTTCGTGGTCTCGCGACAGCAATTCATGGAACACCCAGACTAGCGGACCAGAGAATATGATACACTAAACTGGTGGGAATAGGATACTACATCACTTATCGCCTCCGACTGACAAAATCAAGGGGGCACTTCTTTATTTAGTCTTGCGGGGGGCAGAGTTGAATGGCTTTGCCTGAGGTTATATTGTGCCGAACTTTCAGTCCAGTTTAGAGCGGGATTCAGCCTCTTTTATATTTTGAATATCGAAACTGGGGACCCGCCCACAGGGTGGGGAGTCCGAAGGACAATATCGAACAAGGAATTTCGAACAGCAGAAATTCTCAAAAAAATAAGACAATGTTTTTCACTTCGATATTCTGCGGTTCCTTGTTCTGCGGTTCATATTCTCGACGTTTTTATAGGTGATAGCTGAGTACTAATATTATTCAACTGTCACTATTGCACCAAGCCTTAAATAGCCACATGAAGCTTGGGGTAATTTATGATATAAAGCTGGGGCTCGTGCGCTACTTGGTTGATATCACAATTTGATTCAAAAGAGGTGAATCCCGTGAAATGGAAGTCCCTACTGTTGCTCGGAATAGCGATCTTCTCTTTTTCAGAAGTGAATGCCGAACCTTTCGAACCGTTCAGTTTCCCGTCAATGATGTCTGCCCTCAGTATCACAACACCTCTGGAGTTTTGCGGTGAACCGGTACCCGTAGAAGTTCAGGAAGTTAGGGAGCGAATTGAAAAAGAACTCCTGCTTTCACTGTGGCATAGACCTCAGGTTATTCTCTGGTTGAAACGTTCCAGGCGATATATGCCTTACATTGAGGAGGTCTTAAGAAGTGAAGGGATGCCAGATGATTTGAAATATGTTGCCATTGCTGAAAGTGCCCTTCGACCTCATGCGCGCTCAAGTAAAGGAGCCGTGGGGTTCTGGCAATTCATGAACTACACTGGTCAACAGTACGGTCTGGTCATCAACAGACGTATCGATGAAAGACGGAACATCTTTGCTTCGACCCAGGCAGCGATCAGGTACTTGAGCGACCTTTATGCTACTTTTGGGTCATGGGCTCTGGCTGCTGCCGCCTACAACATGGGGGAAGTGGGGCTGAATGCTGAAATCGTTGAACAGGGAGTCAACAACTACTACCAGCTATACCTTAACCTGGAAACACAAAGGTATATATTTAGAATTATCGCGATAAAGTTGATTCTTGAGGATCCAGCAAAATATGGCTTCTATCTCGCTGAAGAAGACTACTATCCCGCACTTAGCTTCGATCGGGTCAGGGTCCAATGTTTCAAGGAGACCCCCATCCGAATTATTGCCCAGGCAGCGCAAACCCATTTCAAAGTGATCAAAGATTTGAATCCCGAAATTCGAGGACACTATTTGCCCGAGGGGAACCATGCGATTCTGATTCCCAAAGAGGGCTCCGAGAATTTTCAGGCTCGATACAGAGATCTGCTGAAGCACTGGTCATCCAACCAAAAGGAGCAGACCTATCTGGTAAAAGAGGGAGATCACCTTACCGCCATCGCCGAGCGCTTTGGAGTTTCCCTGGCTTCGCTGATCATATGGAATCGATTGAACCCCAAAGCGCCCATCCATCCAGGTGATCGACTCATCATTTATCCCAAAGAATCTGTGCCTTTAACCGTTGACGAGGATGAAAATGGCAACAATAGTACCTCTGTCAAGAACAATTGATGGGTAAAAGGGTCAAACCCTGCCATCCTTCCAATCTAAAGATTGTGCTCCACAAAGAAAAAACAAGGAGATGAAAATGCTGCATGAAAAAGTTGCTTTGGTAACTGGTTCTTCGCGAGGAATTGGTAGGGCCATCGCTGAAAGGCTGGGCAAAGAGGGAGCTTCTGTAGTTGTTAACTACGCCACCAAAGCAAAGGAGGCTGAGGAAGTTGTAGCAACCGTTCAATCTCAGGGAGGCCAGGCCCTCGCAGTGCAGGCGGACATCGGCAAGACCAAAGACATTCAGTCTCTTTTTGAGCAAACCGTTGCCCACTTTGGCAAGATAGATATTTTGATAAACAATGCAGGGATTTTGTACACTAAACCCATAGCTGAAGCTACTGAAGAAGATTTTGACGAGATCTTCGCAGTCAATGTCAAAGCCGTGTTCTTTGCCTGCCAGCAAGCGGCACAGAGGATGAGTAAGGGAGGACGAATCGTTAACATCTCTTCCACGGTTACCAACTTGATGTTTCCCAATTATGGTTTGTATGCGGCAAGCAAAGGTGCGGTTGAGCAAATAACTCGAGTACTTGCCAAAGAGTTGGGTGGGCAGGAAATAACCGTAAACGCTGTCTCCCCCGGTCCGACTGATACGGAACTTTTTAGACACGGTAAGACCGAGGAACAAATAGGCAACCTGGCCCAAATGTCCCCATTCGGCCGCTTGGGAGAACCGCTGGACATTGCCGACGTAGTTGCCTTCCTTGTTAGTGATGAAGCCCGCTGGATTTCAGGCCAAAACATCCGCGTGAATGGTGCTCTGGCGTAGATTGCTCGTTGCAGGATCTTCAACTTTGCGCAAATATCCGGACTAGAAAGCCCGCTCCTCAAAACCAGTCCCGTATCGCGTGGCTCAGAGTTCAATGGCTTTGCCGAAAACTACTGGGGGAGTAGCCAGAATCCAGAGAGGCATACGGCTCAAGGCGCAGGGCGCAGGGAAAAAATTTAGTCTTCTACTGCCTTGTGCCTTGCGTCTTGTGCCTTGCGCCTTTCATCAATCTGCAATCTGCATTCTAAAATCTAAAATCCCCTCTCAAGTGTAGGATATATTTGCCGTAATACTGAAACGTCGCATGAAAGTTGCATTCGTGATGTTGACGTGTCTGGGACCTGTATGCAACTGGGGTGGACAGTTCAAACCCGATGGATAGCCATGAGCATAAAGAGAATTGTCATAGCTGTGACCTGGAGTCTTGTCCTGCTCGGTTTTCTGTTGACAGGAGGCTCAAAGGTTTGGGCGGAATCCATCTCAGTAGCTGAGTATCGTCTGCGAATCCAAGAATCCCTCGAATATTTGCAAGAAGGAGAGGGACAGATAGGGCCGGAGGAGATCTCCTGGTTTTCTGATAGCTTTCCGCCTGATCTGGTGGTTCAAGATCCAGGCGGAGAGCAGTTTCTCGTGGATCGCAAAGACTTTTTTCGCTGGGCGAAAGACGCTGAAGATAGCCCACAGGGCAGGAAGCGTCTCGCTGCTTACCACCAGGCTCTGTTGCAGGAGGTTTCGTGGTGGACCGGGGAAACGTTTGCGGAAGCGTCCCGTTGGGATGAGTACAGAACCCTTCTGGATGAGGTATATCGCGGCAAGGAGTTCAAGTACCTGAGGAAAAGAGAGGATCCAGCCTGGAGGCAATATATCGCCAGATTAATTGAGGATTTTGGCATGTGGCTTAAAGATCACCTGGGCTTTTTTGATACCATGCGGACGGGGTGGATTGTCTATGTGGCATACGGAATCGTCTTAGTGTTGGGCGCAATACTGATCATCTGGATCATCCGGTTGTTCGGACCAGTGGGTTGGCGTTGGAAATATGCAAGCGCCCCGCCTCCTCCTGCAACGAAGACAAGCCCCGAAAGAAACTGGCGGTCATGGCGGGAGGAAGCCAGGAAGAAGGCTCAGGAGGGGGTTTTCCGAGAAGCAATCAGGTCGCTGTTTATTTCTGTTCTAATGGAAGGCCACCAAAAAGGGTGGTGGATTTACGAGCCAGAAGCCACCAACAGGGAGCACCTGGCCCGAGTGGAAGGACAGAGCGAAAAACGTGAGGCTCTCCAGAGGTTGATCGATCGTTATGAGTTGGCGTGGTACGGGTTAAGACAGCCAGGGATGGAGGAGTTTCAAGATTGTGAGAGATGGGTGCAGCGGTTGGAGGCCTTGGTATGAATAAAGGGGGACGAGCTACTTGGTTGCTGATGGGTGGTTTGGGAATTTTGCTATTCCTCGCCGCCTATGGGTTAGTGGCTTTAGAGACCAGCCAAACAGACAGACAATCACCTCAGCGTCGAACCACCTACAGTGCAGCGGCGGGAGGATATAAAGCGCTTTATCTCTGGTTACAATCCCTGGATCTACCCGTTGCCAGGTGGGAAAAAGGCTTTGAAAACCTGCCTCAGGATAGTTCCGTTCTGGTGCTGGTGGAACCGGAGCTTGGTCCAGGGACTGGGGAGATGGACGCGCTCAAGGAGTGGGTCAGCGACGGCAGGACTCTTGTGCTCATAGCGAGTCGACCGAATCCCTTCTTAAAGAATATGGAGTTTGCCCTGGTGCCAGTGTTTGCTATGCATCAGAGTGAAGATAAAAACGAAGCGTTTTTGTTCCAGCCGGGATCTTACACTCAAGGGATACACACCCTCGAATCCGATGGCCATGCTGACCTCACCTCGAAACACCCGGAAACTGTGGTTCTCATAAGAAGCAAGTGGGGTGGACTCCTGGCGGTGCGTGCTAAAGGAAACGGGAGGGTGATCTGCCTTTCCGATCCCAATCTACTGTCAAACCAGTCGCTGAGAGATGGAGATCACGCCCGGTTGGCTCTCAATCTTTTGCTCGCTAATCGTGGCGACGACAGTTTGTTGATTGACGAATACCATCATGGATATGGCAGAGTTACCTCGGTGCTGGAACATTTGGTCCACTCACGAGCCCTGGTACCAGTGCTTCAGGGGATTTTGCTCTTGTTTGTCCTTTGGGCCGCCAGGGGGAGACGGTTTGGACTCCCCAGACCACTTTTTCAAGAGAAGCGCCGTTCTTCCCTCGAGTATGTGAAGGCGATGGCACAGCTGTTCCAGAGGGGACGGGCCCGAGTCCTTGCTTTTGAGGCTCTTGTCGGCTGGACTGAAAAAGAAGCCAAGAATATCCTCGTTCATAGGGACCACACCCTTCAGAACAAATTGCTGGCTGCTCGCCGAAACCCTGATAAGCAAGTCGTTTCAGATAGAGATCTTTTGGTGTCTGCACAGGGACTGTATTCGGCTTTGGACGAGGCTCGGAGGAAAGCAGCTCGTGGCGCCTAGCCTGCATTATTCACGAATCTTTTAGATTCGTGAATAAGCACCCGCAACGAATTGAAAATCTTTGTTGCGGGTTTCGACAGGGTGCTTCGCACCCGCTCAAGGCTAGCCCTGAGCGGAGGCCTGAAGAGGCCGCAGTCGAAGCCCAAAGGGCGGATTGTTCATGGAGCCAGCCGGTATTCATGAATAATCCGGGCTAGCAAATCGCGAGCAGGATACAGAAAGAGTAAAGAATTCGGACCAAAGGAACCGGCTTTGGGCTGCCCACTGAGGGGGCTTAATGGTCTTTCCCCTCTGCGACAGTTTGCTGGAGTGATGGAGCATTGGAGAATATCAAATTCCAAGCGCTAAGTCTCAGGGTTTCAGGTGTCGGGTGTCAGGTGTCAGGAAAAAGAAACATAGAAACTGAAACCTGAACACTGAAACCTGAAACCTCCTTTTACTAAACGCGCCATGCGCTCTGCGCATTGCGCCTCGGAGAGAGCAACATGCCGGCAGAAGTTGAAAAATTAGTAGGGCGGATTTCTGGTGAAATATCGAAAGTGATCATGGGACAACAGCAGGCAGTGAAGCATTTGCTGGCCGGTCTTCTGGCAAGGGGGCATGTCCTTATGGAAGGAGTTCCTGGTCTGGGCAAAACCCTCCTAGCCAAGACCTTGGCCTACATATTGAGGGCGGATTTCACCCGAATCCAGTTCACTCCCGACCTGATGCCCGCAGACATTTTAGGCACGCAAATGTACGACTTGCAAAGTAGGCAATTTCATCTTCGCAAGGGTCCAATCTTTACGGAGATTCTTTTGGGTGACGAAATCAACCGGGCGCCACCAAAGACCCAATCCGCGCTCCTCGAGGCCATGGAGGAAAGGCAGGTGAGCATCGACGGCGAGACCCTGCCTTTGTCCGAAAGTTTCATGGTAGTGGCGACCCAGAATCCTATTGAACAGGAGGGCACCTACCCGCTGCCCGAGGCTCAAATGGATCGGTTCCTTATGAAAATAGTGTTGAGCTATCCTTCCGGGGCCGAGGAGCGGGAGATACTTGCTCGGTACGGAAAGTCCTTAGATGCCCATGACCTGGAATCAATGGGACTGGCTCGGCTAGCAGGAGAAGATACCATCGTCAAATTCCGCCGCCGAGTCCGTGAAGTGAAAGTCGAGGAAGGAATAGTGGCATACGTGCAAAGCTTACTGGAAGGAACCCGACGCTCTCCTCACCTTTATCTTGGAGCCAGTCCGCGGGGGGGAATAGCTTTGCTGAAAACGAGCCAGTGCCTGGCCGCGATGGGGGGGAGGGACTTTATTGTCCCAGATGATATCAAGGAGATGGCTTTGCCGGTCCTCAGACACCGGGTAATCCTCCGACCAGAGGCAGAACTGGAAGGGCTGACCCCTGACCGGGTCCTTTCCCAGATCCTGGAGGGAATTCCGGTGCCGAGGTAAGGAAGTGTCTAAAGTGTCTAAAATGTCTAAATTGCCTAAAATGAGCAAATAATAACTAGTAGGGCGGGTCTCCGTCCCCGCCCTGAAAAAGCCTAGATGATATATAAGAATTTTTGGTCGGCACTGAAGCCGGCCCTACTGATCGCTTATGGCTAATCCTGTAACAAAAGAGCGAGAACAGAGATTTTGGCAAAGATTGCCGTTTCCCACAACTCTTACTCTTTGTCTACTGGCCCTGGGGATTGGAGTCGCTGCTCTCCTGGGCTGGGAAGTGGTGGTTGCTTTCGATCTTGGGATTCTGTTGTTATGTTGCCTGGATTACACCATGACATTGAAGGGTGGGAATATAGAGGCCGAGAGAGTCTGCCCGCCCCATTTATCCTCCAGCATCGAGCACGACATTGAGATTGTCCTCAGGAACACGGGCCCAGCCAACAGAAAAGTCCAGGTGCGGGATCAAACCCCCAAAGAATGGGAACCGGCACCGGTGCTTAAGGGACTAGTTCCTGGAAGATCTTCCCTAAGTCTTGATTATCGCCTCACGCCTTTCCAAAGAGGGGAATATAGTTTTGGAGATCTGTTTATAAGAGTGGAGGGCCCCTTGGGGTTCATGCTAACACCGATACGACTCAGGGCTGCTCGGCAGGTGAGAGTTTACCCTGGTCTCCAGCCTTTGCGCTACGCCGACCTGGCCACATACAGGCGAGTGGCCCACAAGTGGGGACTTCGAACAACCAAGTGGAGGGGAGAAGGCCGTGAATTCGAGTCTCTCAGGGAATACGTGGAAGGGGATGATCCTCGCAAGATCCATTGGAAAGCCACGGCCCGATTAGGCCGCCCCATTGTCCAGCAGTATCAAACAGAAAAGAACCAGATCGTAATGATTTTATTGGACGTGGGACGGTTGATGAGCGCCGAGTCAGAAGGGAAAACAAAGCTGGATCACGCCCTGGAGGCAGCGGTTCACTTGGCCCACACCGCCCTTTCAGGAGGGGATCAGGCGGGAATACTGGCATTCGCTGATCGGGTAATCTCTTTTATCCCGCCTCGAGGGACACCTGAGCAACTGCAACTCATTCTGGAGGGGACCATATCCTTACGGCCCGCTCTGGTTGAGCCCCAGTACGAACAGGCGCTTCTCTGGCTTCGGTCACAGGTTCGGCGGCGAAGCCTGGTGGTGATTTACACGGACCTGCTGGACGAGGTGGCGTCAGAAAACCTCCTTTCTGCGGTATCACTGCTGAGACCCCTTCATCTACCGCTGTGTGTTGCCATCAGAGAATCGGAGTGGGATGAGTTGTTGGCTCGTCCACCTTCCAAGGTTCAGGGCGTGTATGAACGGGCAGTGCTCCAAGAACTCCTTCGCCAACGCAGCAAAGCGCTTGGTGGTCTGGTGCAAAAGGGAGCTCTGGCTATGGATCTTCCTCCCTCAAAACTATCAATAGGAACTATGGAACGTTATTTAGAGGTGAAGCGACGAGGTCTATTGTGAGATGCTGGCAACAGGAGGTAACAGAGCAAAAGTCCCAGGAGTACGCCAGCCAAGAGAAATTTGACCCATGGGGGCAGATGGGCCGGGGATAAAAAGCCCTCAACAATCCCTGCAACTATGAGCAGGGGAACACAGCCGAGAATAAGTTGGGCGGCTTTTCGACCCCTCTGAGTCAGTGCCTCTTTTCTGGAAAGATCGCCGGGAGAGATCAGAGCTGACCCGAGCAGAAGCCCTCCTCCGCCCGCTATAAATATGGCGGTGAGTTCGATAACTCCGTGAGGAAGTACAAAGGACCAAAAATCCACATCCAGACCGTGAAGATGGCACAAAGCGGCCAAGGTTCCAAGCAGCAGTCCATTGAAGGCCATAATATAAACGGTTCCGACGCCAAAGGTCATGCCAAGGGCGAAGGCCAGAAAAGTTACAGAGATGTTGTTTCTCATTATCATGCTGGAGGCGAGAGGACGGATAGCCAGGATAGAGTCGAACCAAACTTTTCCCCCTTCAACTTGTTCAATAAGGTGAGGGGGGGCAACAAGCGGGATGAAGCTGTCGTCAACAAGACCTGCTAGAAAGCCGTACCCGCAGCCGAGGAGGAAGATACCGAGGGCAGCTAGGGTCCAGGGAGCTGTTTCCCTGAAGGTTGCAGGAAAAGTGGAGCGAAGGAACATCCACAAGGAACGCCATCCAGGGGAGGGGCTGCGGTAGATCTGGCCATGGGCCCGGGCCACCAGATGGTTTAAGTAGTCAACCAACTCATCGGGGAGAGCCCCCTGTTGTTGGAAAGTCTGCAACCGGGCCAGATCAGCCGTGGCCTCCCGGTATAACCGGCCCATATCTGGGAGTTCCGACGGGCGCAGACGTTGCGCTTTTCCCTGTTCCAGGGATTGGATGAGTTTTTCCAACCGCTCCCAGCGTGGTCTTCTGGACTCGATGAATTTCTCGATGGATTGACTCATGCCTGTAGAGTAGCAAAAGGTCATTGAGATGGAAACAGCAAAAGAGAGCCTGAAGATTCAAACTCCAGAACACGTGGGGTTCAGATACGTCCTTGCCGGGTTGGGAACGCGCTCTACAGCTTTCTTACTGGATACAACTTTCCGAGCCTTGATTATCCTCTGCATCTTTTTGGCAGTATTAATGCTGGCTCGGTTGCTGCCGGATTTTGATCCAACCGGTGTTATGAAAAGTCTCCCCCAAACCTGGCTATTTGCCTTGGGAGTCTTTGCCTACGGCGTGGTGGATTTGGGGTACTTCCTTATTTTTGAAGCCCTGTGGAGCGGTCAGACCCCGGGAAAGAGAATGCAAAAGCTGCGGGTGATCCGGGCCAACGGCCAGCCCATTGGTTGGGTGGAATCCTCCATTCGCAACATTCTGAGGGCGGTGGATATGTTGCTGGGATTCTATCCGTTAGGCTTATTCGTGATGTTTCTGAGTTCTCGCAGCCAGAGGATCGGGGACTATGCTGCTGGTACGGTAGTGATCGTAGAACGCAGGAGTAATGTTCCCATGGATAGGACTCGCCTGCGCTCAACCTCCAAGTTGAACGTGCCCGACCTTGAACTCCATCTCTCTACCATGGAACCGAAAGATTACCAGCTCGTACGGTCTTTTCTCCAGAGAAGGGAGGCATTGGACGGGAGGCACCGACGCGAGCTCGCAAACCTTATTGTATACCGGTTGATGAAGAGATGGGGGCTTAAACCGGAGTCCAACATTTCTGACGAGTCTTTACTGGAAGAAATTGTTGGAGTCTACGAGCGAACCAGAAAGGCCATCTAGAGTACTAAACACCAGGCACTAAACACTAAGCACTACTAAAACTCAAACTATTTCAGGTCATTTGGCCACTGAACGTGGCCGTCACTACGCTACGCTGTCAATATGCCTTCGGCGTCATTTATGGTCATTAGGTCACTACACTACGCTTTCTTATTCATAGTTAACTGTCATTGTATCGTTGAAACAACTTAATGACGGCCGTAAGGCCCAATGACGGGCGCAGCCCTAGTGACAACGAAGCGCTCAAGCGCGAAGTGTAATGACTAATTGGTTCCTAGTACCTACTGCCTAGCGCCAACTCCCCCGCCTCCCTGCGTCATTCCCAATATTGCTAAAACAGTGAATTTCGGAATGGAAATTGCAAATCAATAAAGGGTCGTTTTTTATACTAACCCGGGGGTATTCATGACTCAGAATACGGCTGCCGCAGATGATAAAACATTCGCCATAAGTCTGACAGGAGTCAGGGCAGGATTCGCTCAGGAAGAATTGGTTAGTGCTCTCCAGCGTATCTTTCCACGCCAAACAGCTGAGCAAATCCGTGGGGCCATAGCGAAACTTCCATTTCTGCTGACCCGCGCAGCAACGGAAGAGCAGGCCAAAAAGATCAAGAATTTTTTGGAGTCAAAAGGAGCAATTCTGAAATTCATGACCTCCCCGGCGGCGGCAGTCTCGGCTTCTCAGGCTGCAGCCGCTCCAGCCCCTGCCAGGCCGGCAGCAGCAAAAGCAACTCCTGCTCCGCAGGAGAAAGAGCCATACCCTGGCGCTGAACGCAGAGCGAAACCCAGAGTCCACCCTGGCCTTGAGATCCATCCTATGGGAGTCGGAGAGATTTTGGACCGCTCTTTTCGCCTTCTGCGTAAACACTTTATGCTGTTTTTCATCATTCTCATGATCCCTCAGGGAACGTTCTTTCTGGCAAACAAGGGAATGCAGGTTTATGCGCAAGGAGGAGTCCAACAGGGCACGAGCCCGGGCATGGTTGTCGGCTATGCTGTCGCCGTGCTGTTCGCTGTAGTGATAATGATGGTTCTACAGTTCTGGGCCCAAGGGGCATTGATATACGCTGTCTCCGAAACCTACTTGGGTCATGAGACTTCAATAGGGAGATCATACGGCGCCATGCGCTCACGGCTCGGGCGACTTCTGGGTACCATGTTCTTGATGGGGTTTCTCATCATGCTGGTGCCAGGATTGCTGGGTATCGTCTCGGCGATTGCTGTTCCCATTATAACTGGGATGGGATTGGGCGGGTCTACTACAGGAATATTGATGGTGGCATTGATGCTCATCGGTATCGTCTGGTTCTTTCATCTTTTGCTCAACTGGCTGCTGGTGGACAAGGTGGTAGTTCTGGAGGGAGAAGGCTGGAGAAGTGCCTTGCGCCGCAGCAAAGAGCTCATGAACACCCGCACTGAGCCGGGATTCTGGAAACGCCCCAAGAACAAGGCCGGGCTAATTCTTTTCTTGGGCTTTTTAATCGGGATAGGAATTCACCTTCTCTTTCAGACACCAGGATTGATCATGCACTGGCTCATGCCCTCAAGCACTATGGGGCTAACCATCCAACAGATTCTCAATGTGGTGGCTACCTCACTGGCTACGGTTTTTACCGCCATAGCCATGATCCTTTACTACTATGACATCCGACTCCGCAGTGAGGGTTTTGACCTGAAGATGATGGCCAAACACCTCTAGCTTAGCTCGAATTTTCCTCTCCCCTCCCCGCCGACAAGGCGGGATTTCAGAAAAGGAGAGAGGACCTTTTTTGACCTCGCCAAAAGACTTCTGCGAGCAGAAATAATTTCAATTTGGCCCGATCCATGGGTAAATACTCAACCTGACCCGCCAACAAAAATAACCTAGAAAAAAGCTGAGATCTTCATTATATCTTCTCCCAAAATGAGAGTGTGAATATCATGGGTTCCCTCGTAGGTGTAAAGGCTCTCCAGGTTACACATGTGGCGCATAACCCCATACTCGATACTAATACCGTAGGCACCCAGCATGTTTCTAGCCACCCGGGCGATTTTCAGCGCTTCATTGACGTTGTTCATTTTGGCCATGGAAATATGTTGATGTCGCCACTTGCCGGCATCTTTCAAGCGTCCCACGTGCAAAGCAAGCAACTGCATTTTAGAAATCTCGGTCAACATCTTCACCATTTTTCTTTGAGTCAACTGGAAGGATGCGATGGGCTTTCCAAACTGAATCCGCTCTTTGGAATAACGTAAGGCCCTGTCGTAGCAATCCATGGCCGCTCCAATGGCGCCCCAGGAAATGCCGTAGCGAGCTTCGTTCAAGCACATCAAGGCGCATTTGAGCCCGTTTGCTTCAGGTAGCCTATTGGACTCGGGGATTCGTACATCGTCAAAAATAAGCCCCGAGGTAACCGAAGCCCTCAAGGACATTTTTTTCTCGATCGGAAAGGTGGAGAACCCTTCCGCTCCTTTTTCCACCAGGAACCCTTTGATCCCTTCGTCAGTTCTGGCCCACACCACAGCCACATCCGCGATATCGCCGTTGGTGATCCAGAGCTTTGCGCCATTGATGACCCAGCCGTTCCCATCTTTCTTTGCCCGGGTTTTCATGCCGCCAGGGTCTGAACCATGATCCGGTTCGGTGAGCCCAAAACAACCTATCTTTTCGCCTGCGGCCATTCTGGGAAGCCAGTATTCTTTCTGCTCCTCGGAGCCAAAGGAATGAATGGGATACATAACGAGGGAGGACTGCACCGACATGAAACTTCTGAGACCACTGTCTCCTCGTTCCAGTTCCTGACAAGCGAGGCCGTATTGGACGTTGTTGGTGCCGGCACACCCATAGCCATGGAGTTTCATCCCGAAAAGGCCCAGTTCCCCCACCTCGGGGATTATCTCCATGGGAAAGGTGGCCTTTTCAAAGTGATCATCTATGAGGGGCATGAACTTATCATCCACGAACCTTCTCACCGTATCCCGAGTAATCTTCTCTTCGTCGCTGAGAAGATCATCTAAACGCAGAAAATCCAGACCTTGAAATTTGGACACTGTTCACTCCATGTTTGAGATGATTTGATTTACACCGCACCGTTTTCCCTTAACTGCTGAATCTGTTCGGGACTGAATCCTAACTGGTCCTGCAGAATTTCGTCGGTGTGCTCACCGAGCAGTGGTGGGTGGAGCATGGTCTTGCAGGGGGTCTTGGAAAGTTTCATCGGCGTAGCAACTAACTTGACGGTACCAGCGGTCGGGTGCGGTACTTCTTCGATCATGGCTCGCGCTTTGACCTGGGGGTCGGAAAAGACTTTGTCCAGGGTGTTAATGGGACCACAGGGAATTCCTGCCTCTTCAAGCAGATGCAGCCACTCCTCTGCTTTTTTGTTGAGCATCCTCGCCGCCACAATTGGGACCAGTTCTGTGCGATTTTCAACCCTCGCCGCATTTGTGGCAAACTTTGGATCCTGGGCCAGTTCCTCTAGACCTACCAACTTACAGAAGGCTCGCCACTGCTGATCATTACCAACAGCCAGTGCAACGTAGGATGTCTTTGTTTTGAAGGGCTCGTATGGCACAATATTGGGATGAGCATTACCATACCGCACGGGATTCTCCCCCGATACCAGGTAGTTGCGTACCTTGATACCCTTTAGAGGTAGCTCAGCGGTTCCTGCTCTCATCAAAACTCCATTTGGTCGCGTTAAAGCCGACCTCATTTGCGAGGGTCGGAAATAGGTGGTTGAGATTTTGCTGTGAGAACTGAAAAAAGAATCAGGGTTCGGTTACCCAACAATGTCTGGTACTATAACAAGAAACAAGATTGAAGTATACTTTGCGGAAACTTCCGAGGGCATCATTGGGTGTGATAAGGGTGGATCTCGGTTTCAGTATTTTTCGTTTTCAATATTGTGTGTGTTATCGAATAAGTAGCTGTCTTCTTTCGCAATTTGCGATTGGATTATGGAGGGTTTCCGCATTATTAAGCGGATAATACGCCGTATAATCTAAGGTTGGCTGTCATGAAGAAACGACTCAAGCACTAGCCCGAATGTTTCGTGATTTTGTGTCGCGAGACCGTGAAGATGAGCGTGCCACTGGGCAACCGCAGGGACTCGAATCCGAGGCGTACTTGAACAGTACGTCGCAGGGTTTGAGTCCCGAGGACGCCCGGAAGGACGGTCATATAAAGGGTCGGAGCAGCCGAATCACGAAACATTCGGGCTAAAGACGACAGGAGGGTGATCCATGAAGGTTGTCCGTTTCAGCAGCGCAGAGAGTTACGAGCCTGAAAAGGACTGGAAACGTGTGAGTCTCTGCAATGAAGAAGACATTTCCATTGAGCACTTCATCAAGCCGCCACATCATGCTTCGCCGATGCACGATCACCCGAACGCGCAGGTGCTGGTCGTTCTCAAGGGCAAACTCGCAATCATTACTGATGGGAGCGGAGAGCAGGTGCTTGGAGAGGGTGATGCTGCCTATATCCCGGGGAATGAACCGCATGTCGTGAAGAACCTGCTCGATGTCCCCTCGATTGGCCTCGACATATTTGTTCCTGGACGGTCCTTTGATTTCTGGTTGAAGCGAAAGGTGTCATAGCGTCCATCCGGACGCCCGGGGGAAGCAAACTGGGTCAGCAGCAGAAAGCGGGCAATCTAGAAGGTGGGATAGCAGTCAACCATTCGCTGCAGCCGCCCCTTTGACGAGCTTAGGACGCCTGAGTTCGGCCGTTATATCTCAGGAGGAGATCAAAAGATGGAAATAAGTCCCGAAAGCAGTTCAAGCCAGGATATATATAAGATTCTTATTGGCACAGTATTACCTCGTATTATCTGGTACTACAGTAAGGCTTTTCGGGATAAGCGTAAAAAGGAAAACCGGGGCAACTGAATGCGGTGCAGCTTGGAGCCAGATGGATCATCGCGAGAGTACAGGAAGATTGGGCCAGGCTGATCAGGAAGATCAATGAAGTTGACGCTCTCATCTACCCCAAGTGCAAAGGGACGGTGCGAATTATAAATTTCCCAGAGACCAGAGGTTCTTGCGTGGAGACAAAATTAGCATTATAAGATGAAATTCCAGCTAAGTGTGAATTAAGGGATGTAATGTGGACTTTCTTACTGACTTAATATAGATTTAGAATCATTATTTGTATAAAGTTTTACGCCTTTTGCGAGCAACTTTTGCGGCTCGATGGGGACTTAGCAAAAGTCAAGGTTAGACTTGACTTAATGAGGCTGGACAGAGGTTAAAGTCTATGCAGAAGTCGACAACCGAAAATGAAACCGAGAGAATAGACGCTAGAACGACGGCACCAACCTCTCTCAAGGGCAGGCGTCTCCTCAATCTGTTCTTGTCTCTCCTGATTATTGTCCTGGGCCTTGTGGTTGCCACCTATGTTACCCACAAAGCCCCCAGGGCTCAGAAGCGGGCGCCGGTGAAGGTTATACCCGTGGTTGAAGTGCAGGTGGTTCAACCGGGGGAGCATCGCATCATGGTCCCGGCCATGGGCACGGTGGTGCC
>Ga0210128_1000012_pt1 | contig 22402 bp, 20 predicted proteins | sample Tolay_CordB_D2_FD_185579 | JGI IMG/M metagenome (GOLD analysis project Ga0210128, IMG submission 185579) | Wetland microbial communities from the San Francisco Bay, California, USA, that impact long-term carbon sequestration - Tolay_CordB_D2... | ecosystem: Environmental > Aquatic > Marine >... | reverse complement strand
GCGATTACTGATCACCACGCGATTGATTGTACGGCCCACTAAATGGGGCTTTAGGCCGCGGCGGATAACTTCCACCTCAGGTAACTCGGGCACAACTTATCCTTTCATTATGCGCAGAATGCTGTCATCCATAGTCATTTGGCCACTGTAAGTGGCCGTCATAACGCTTCGCTGTCACAAGGCTACGCGGTCATTTGGCTTCGCCGTTATTACGCTCCGCTGTCATTAAGTCTTATGTCGCTACGATGAGTGACTATGAATGACCACAAATGACGGCCGTAAGGCCTAATGACGGGCGCAGCCCTACTGACGGCGAAGCCAAATGACTCTTCACTGCCCTGCTGCGCGCTGCCTGCTGCCTGCTGCGCGAAGCGCATTACGCTTCGCGCTTACCTTTTCTTCGGTCGTTCCTCAAGCCGCACCAGGACATCGCGGCGATGCAAGCCGCCTCTGTAGACTTCCAACCGCAATAGGTCACCCGGACGCTTTTCTCTGATTATACGGATGAGACCGTCAGCCGTGCCAACCGACTTGCCGTCTGCTGCTACCACCACATCGCCACCTGCAATCAGAATCCGATTGCCCAATCGAACTCTCCGATTGCCGCCACGCAAGCCTGCCTTATGCGCCGGACCGCCACGGACAATCTCAACAACAAGGGCGCCACTATCTATGGCGAAATCAAGAGCTCTGGAATCCCCAGAAAGTAAGGTGGTCACGCTTGCACCGATCCAGGGATAGGCGTAATAGCCCTGGGCTATGAGTTCCGGAATAATACGTTTGGCAATATTAACCGGGACAGCAAACCCTATACCCACCGAGGCGCCGGTGGGGCTGAAAATTGCAGTATTGATACCGATTAACTTGCCGCTCGAGTCAAGCAGGGGGCCACCGGAATTCCCCGGATTAATGGAGGCATCTATTTGGATTATGTCTTCCATCAGAGTATTGTTTTGAGCCCGCAAGGTTCGCCCTAGAGAGCTTATAACCCCAGTGGTGAGCGTCTGTCCCAGGCCAAAAGGATTACCAATAGCCAGAATTTTCTGACCCACGAGCAAATGATCCGAGTCTCCCATAGGGATAACGGTGAGTTTGTGGGAAGGCGCATCTATCTTGATCACAGCCAGGTCATTGTCCGGATCCGTTCCCACCAGTTTTCCCTGCCATTTGCTGCCGTCGGCCAGAGTCACCTCAAGTCGCCGAGAATCCTGGATTACATGATAATTGGTGAGAATATAGCCCTCATTGTCAATGATCGCCCCTGAACCTGCGCCTTGGCGCGGTACAACGTTGAAGAAGAAGTCCCGCTCCACTGATATGGTGGTGATGTTTACCACTCCTGGGGCCGCTGCTTCATAAACTTCAATGTTGTTCTGCTCGTCTTCGGTGCTAGCCTGAGCCATGCTTATTGGAGTCACAAATAAAACCACTATCAAGCTAACAAAAACTGCTCTGGACAATTTCACCTTTTTGTTCCTCTCCATTGGTGACAGCGTATGGTGCATAGCATGACCGGCGCAAGGCGCACGGCTCAATGATAAGGATTTTTTTCACTCCTGCCTGATGCCTTATACTATATGCCTTGTGCCCAGTGCTTACAGCCCCCGTGGTTGTATTTTCCGCCAAAACCACCAGAGGAAGACCCCCACCAGTATCACGGCCAGGGCCCAACTCACGAACTTGGGCCAAATAGAGACCATTCCTGGTAGAATCCTCCTCACCGTGTCCGCGGGAATGGCAAAGCTTATGCCCACACTACTACCAGTTGGGCTGAAGATGGCAGTATTAATACCGATTACCTCGCCGTCAGAATTGATGAGCGGGCCGCCAGAATTTCCTGGATTGATTGCGGCGTCTGCCTGAATGACATTATGAATGATCACATCGCCGCTGATCCGAACATCTCGCCCCAACGAGCTGATAGTTCCCGTGGTCAGTGTCTGTCCCAGGCCAAATGGATTGCCCAGGGCCAACACTTTCTGGCCCACGCGTAGATTCTTCGAAGAGCCCAATCGCAGGGACTGGAGTTGCTCTGGCGGTGCCTCGATTTTGATCACCGCCAGATCGCTACTGGGAGAACTGCCAACCAGAGTGGCCTCCCATCTACTGCCATCTGCAAGGGTCACCTCCAGAAGACTGCTGCCGTTCACCACGTGGTAGGAGGTGACTATATGGCCTGCTTTATCAACAATAACGCCGGATCCGCTTCCTTCTGCTGGCAAAGGATTAAAAAAGAAATCCCGGCCAATGCTCGTGGTGGTGATGTTCACAACACCGGCTGAAACTTGATGAAAAACACGGATGGTGTTTTGCTCGCTACGGGTGAGAGCCGCCGCTTCTCCTATCATCCCCGCAATAATTGCAGAAATACCCATTATGAGCAGCAACCTAAGCTTTCGACCTGTTACGTTTTCAACTCTCATGCGTCTCCGTCCCTAGCCCCCATGACGCTAAGCGCAGAGCGCAAAGCGAAAAACTTACAATCGGACGATTTTCTCTATTTGTACGCTATGCGCCATGCGCTATGCCCTATGCGATATTTAATGCAGGCCAAAACACAACCAGCCGCGTGAACGCGGCTGGTTCTCATCATAAGTGGTTTTCTGTACAATGACCAGAGCAAAAATCCATCAGAATTTGCCCGTAAGATCGTACCACCAGGTGCCAAGGTATTCGTAAATTGCTGCGGTGGAGGTATTCAGTGCGCCTCCTGAGGGGAAGAAGCGAAGGGGATCGTTCGCACTCCAGCGAGCCTTGAAATCACAGGGCGCAGGCAAAGAGTGTATGCCGAGTGTTTTAAAAACCTTGTGAGCTCGCTCCATGTGGCTGGCCGAGGTTATAAGAACGATAGGGGGTGCAAGCCGCAATTGCTGAATGGCCTTACCGTTTTCAAAAGTATTCCGCGATTTTCCTTCGATCACAATCCTCTTGCCGGGTATCCCAAGATCCAGGAGCAGTTCGCGCATAAGTGCTGATTCCGTAACCTGTACCAAAGGATTGCCGCTACCGCCGGAGATCACTATTTTGGGTCGATCCATGAGGTGATACAGTCGCACCGCCTCCAGAAGCCGTTTCGTGGAACTTTGGGTTAGCCGACTTGAGACCGGCAGGTAATCTGCCGCCGAAGCGCCGCCGCTGAGCACTACCAGGGTTCCAGTCCTGGGAAGTCGCTCAGGATTAAGAGGGGTATATTGAGACTCGAGAGGGGTCAATAGCAAGTCTGCAGTGGGTGAGATGCTCAGAAGATAAAGAAACAAAATACCGACAGCCAGGATTACCCTGCCCAGTCTTCGGAACTTCAAGAAGCTGAAAGTGAAACCGACCACCAAAAGCAAGATCAAGAAGCCGGGTGGCAAAATGAGTCGTTTGAGTATCTGGTACAGAACGGTCATCTCAGTCTCGCTGACGCCCAACGCAAAGCTCAGGGTGTCCACTGGGCGAGACGGGAGGTCGGGGAAAAATGAATTAACTGCACCTCGTCTCGCCAAAAAATGTGCCCAGTCTCCAGTTCCTAGTGATTAGTGTTAGTGCTTACTTGCTCCGGCGCGTGACGCCGGAGCGATGTCCCGGTCGCAGCAGGTCGTTTATAGTCTTAACTGGATTGAATGTCTCCTCAGGTATCTCAACGAACACTGTGTTCCAGTAGGCCATGCCTCCATTCCACAAACCCGGCAATTCTAATGCTTTCAATTCTCTACCGTACTCGGTTTTTCTGGAGATAAACACCGCTTGGGGGTCGCAGAATTTGGTCAGATTGAAAGGCCGATCCTGGAAATCACGCAGCCCACAAACAATCTGTACTGGACTGAAATGGGTGGAAGCCCCCAAGATGGCCATCTGCTCTGGCGAATTCTGATCGATCTGAGCATATTCCACTATCTGCAGGCTGAGCCTACCTGGCTGTTCTTGCACCCAAAAGGGGCCACCGCCTGGCTCGCCACGATTCTTAATCATACCGCAAACACGTAAGGGTCGGTCCAAGAGCTCCGAAAGCCTTGAACCCTTTTCTTTTTCGCTGCACTTCGAAAAGCCCTCTGGTGGAGATACGCTGAGACGATGAACCGCAAAGTTGAGTATTTCCTGTAATACTTTTGATTCAACCGACCTCGACTGCAGGACTTTCAAGTAACTGAAAATCGCTTCCTGAAGCTCTAAAAGCATGCCGGCCAGTATTCTCTGAAAATGCACCACCTGATCACGATGGCCATCGGTTACCACGTTGTCAATATTTTTGATGAAAACGATGTCTCCTTGACATCGATTTAGGTTTTGCAGCAAAGCGCCATGGCCACCGGGCCGAAATAGGAGGCTGCCATCAGGCCGACGAAAGGGACGGTTTTCCAGATCTACCGCCAATGTATTGGTCGCAGCGCTTTGTAAGGAAAAGCTTAGTTCATATTCCACTCCGGAGCTCGCACCATAATTTGCGGCTGCCTCTCGGCCATGATCCTTGACCTCCTTTTCATTCTCTGCCGCCACGGTGAAATGAAGGCGGCACCGTTGTTTGCCATCTCGCACTGTGTGTATTGCCTCAACCAGGTGCTCTTCCAGCGCTGTCCGATAATGATCAGAATAGCGGTGAAAGGGAATCAGCCCCTTAGGCAGCGAACCATAGTTGAGCCCCTGTGCTTCGATCAGAAAGTCCAGGATTACAGTATAATCCCCCGAATTCAATTGAGCTGGCAAGGAAATGTCCGCCTTGTCCATAACCTCCGCCAGCGGTTCAAAAAAGGCAAACTCTCTCAAGGATTCCATGAAAACCTGAAGGTCACGGCGATCGCTGCTTATTTCGCTGAATTTTTTAGCGATCTTGTCCAGAGTAACCCTGTCCAATTGGTTCCGGATGCGTTGCAGAAAGGCAAACATCCTAGTGGCTGCACCGGAGGCTGGCATAAAAACGCTAAAACGGCCCTTGGCAGCTGTTTCCGACCACAGATCAAGCAAACGGCTCTGATCCTGGGCATCGAGCACAACAATCCCATCCCCGGGTGTGCAAGGCCGTTGCAGGGCAACCAGCCGCGGACCTTTTTCCAGGATGGCCATCTGCCTTCTGGCCTCTTCCTCAGTGATCCCCAACTGTTTCATCTGATCCAGGTCTGCCTTGGTAAACAAATCGTTGGTCATCGATATGTACCTCTTGATCTTTCATGGTAATGAGAGAGGACGATATATCTTATCGCAAGCAAAGCTTGCTCCTACAGGAATCACTGTGCCCTGTCTTGTAGGAGCAACGTCCTCGTTGCGATCAACTTCATTCGGCAATGTGCCAATTCTATTTGATCGCGACCTGGAGGTCGCTCCTACAGGTATAACTCTCCTGCTCCCTGGCAGCTCTCTTTTACTCTATGCTCTATGCCCTATGCCCTATGCTCTATGCGCTCTGCAAAAAATAAGTTGCCAATGCGGAGTTTTTTTGTACACTGGAACAAGCCGTGAGGTCAAATCGGTGGATCCATTTCCGGCAAAAAATTTGCCTACACAAGGTGTCTCTCCGGACCATCTTGCCGAGCGCGTCCAGACACGTCTCCAGTGAAGGAAAAGCAATTTGGATGCAAAAACATTCAGAGAATATGACATCCGAGGAATCGTTGGTACGCAGATAACTGAGGCTGACGTCACCCAACTAGGCCGGGCCTTCGGCACCTACATGGCGCGGCAGGGAAAGCGACGAGTCACCCTGGGCCGCGACGTTCGTCCCAGTTCAGATCGTTTTCGAGAGGCTTTGCTGGAGGGAATGCTCGACACCGGCCTCCACGTGACTGATTTGGGTGTCTGTCCCAGCCCGGTCTTCTATTTCTCCATCCGTCACCTGGAGGCTGAGGGTGGTATTATTATTACCGCCTCTCACAACCCACCGGAATACAATGGGTTCAAAATCTGCAATGGACCGAATACTATTTTCGGTTCAGAGATTCAAAGGTTACGCCAGATCATGGATGATGGCGACTTTGTTCATGGCCAGGGCAGCCTGGAATCCTACGACATTGTTGCACCGTATCACAAGAATATACTCAACAACATCAAACTTGAGAGGCAGCTTCGCATCGGGGTGGATGCGGCCAATGCTGTAGGAGGCCCGGTGGCCGTGCCCCTGTTCCGCAAACTTGGTTGTGAGGTTCATGATCTCTACTGCGAGCCTGATGGGACCTTCCCCAACCATGAGCCTGACCCTACAGTTTTAGAAAACCTCCAGGACCTCATAGCTCTCGTTAAGCGCGAGAAATTGGACGTGGGAGTTGCCTACGACGGAGATGGTGACCGTATTGGTGTGGTTGACCATAGGGGTCAGGTGGTGTTTGGCGATCGCTTGATGATCATCTTTGCTCGGGAGATTCTTTCCAGGCGCCCGGGTGCCACTTTCATCTCAGAAGTCAAATGTTCAAAGACACTCTATGAAGATATCGAAAAACGTGGCGGCAAGGCGATCATGTGGAAAACCGGTCACTCTCTCATCAAGAAAAAGATGAAAGAGGTTGGCGCAGTTCTGGCAGGAGAAATGAGCGGCCACATGTTCTTCGCCGACCGGTATTTCGGTTTCGACGATGCCATTTATGCCTCCTGCCGCCTTCTAGAAATCCTCTCTCGTTCGGGTAAAACCATTCCCGAGTTACTTGAAGGGATACCGGCAACAGTTGTTACTCCTGAGATTAGGGTAGACTGCCCTGATGAGGTGAAGTTCACCTTGGTTGAAAAAGTAAAGTCCCACTTGAGCAAGAAGTATTCTATCATTGATGTTGACGGGGTCCGAGTTCTCTTTGACCACGGCTGGGGTCTCCTACGCGCCTCTAACACCCAGCCCGCTCTGGTGCTGCGGTTTGAGGCAGAAACCGAGGAACAGCTCGAAGAGTATCGGCAAATAATCGAAAAGTCAGTAGCGCGTCTGCGAGATTAGTGCAGGTAATGGTATCCTGTGGGAGCACCTTTCCCACAGATGTTTTCTTAAACAACGAGAGCCTGTTTGGAGAATCAACAAATGTTAATGTTCCCTGAAACATTTATGAAAGGAGAAGACCATGAAAAGAAAAGCTTCCTATAAACTTCGTGTCACCCGGAGAGAGTGCCTCTATGTCCATGACGAGGCCGACCACTCCCTGATGATTCTTGAATTGGAGGGAGAGCCAATTGAATATGAAGTGGGGGTGGCAGGCGAATTTGTCTCGCGCCGAAGTGTAAATTTCCACGACCGTATAAAAGGCTCGGGGCCTATGCAGGGTTACACCATAACCAATTTTCAGTACGGTTCGGTGTATAGTCGTTTTGAGGGAGAGCGAGACGGAAACACCAGAGTCAGCAATGGTACGTGGAAAACGTATAAAGGAACCGGCAAGCTGGCAGGCATCACGGGTGAGGGGACGTTTAGGGTTACAGCCGGGGAAAGCTCAAACGAGTTCGTCCTCGATATGGAAGGCCAGTACGAACTCTAGTCCAGCCATCAGCTGGCAGCAAGCATAAAATATAGCGAAAGAATCCAGTAGTCAGAATCCAGAAGAAAAAAACAAAATCGAATTTCTCTCACCTACTGGCTACTGGATTCTATGAATGAACCTTGCTTACGCCTTCTCAGAAGAATCGGAGTCGGCATCCTGGCCAAGGATATGAGCCAAGTCCTCTCTCGCCGCTTCGATATACTCTAGATTCCCAGTTATCGCATAGTTGTATGTGGGCTCATACCACTGCAGTTTCGTTCGTTTCTTGAGATAAGGTTTCAAAGCGAGAAATGAGTCAAGGAGTTCTATCCGCAGCTTGTTCTGCATTTCGAAGTCGCCCTGGCCTTGATTGTTAGCATGTTCTGCATATAATCGATCCAGTTCTCTCAGTTTGGCCCTTATTTCCTTATCAGTCATCTTCGTTGCCTTTCTCTCCTATTCCGTTACCGGTCCGGGCTAAAAACATGTGGGACCAAATGGTGTTTCTTTTTGCTTTCTTCCACTTTTCTGGGTTTCTTCCGGTCGGGCTCCTTGGTGTTGTTGAATGGTAACAATATTGTCGTTGATGGCAAGCTCCACCCACTTGTAAGCGCTATTGATCACGGGTTGATTCATGGGAAGCCGCTTACGGGTAAAAAAGAGTACTCTTTCCGTAGACCATCGCTCAGGATAGTATTGGCGCCAGTCAAACTCGAACTTTCCCGAAAAAATGATGGACTGGACGATAAGGTGGCGGGGCGGGGACGGTATGGCGCGCTTTAACCGTTTCTCGATCTCACCCTTAACCCTTTGGCTCATATCTTCAACCACTACCTGGGTGGGGTACTGATCACCCGGCGGCGAATTGCCAAAATTTCTTTTGACCTTGGCAAGACCTTTAAGCACACCGCGGGCATCCCAGAAATCAAGATCTGTGTAGATATGGTACAGTCCCTTGCCCTTGGAGGCCAAGTCATAGATAATACGGGCCATTTTCTTCCTTGTACAAAAACCTGGGATTATTATCTGAACCCAAAAAGGTTGTCTTTATTTAACATCCACCGTCAAAATTCTACTTTATATTGCTTTGTCATTCAACCTAAGCTAATGGGTTGACGGTTTAAATCGCTTTGCTAAACCATCGGACTTACCTGTTCACCGTTTCTCGGGCGGGGATAAACCCCGCCCCTACATCAGATACGTTTTTTGAAAATCGTAGGGGTGGGGTTTACCCCCACCCGCAAAGTCTCCTATTTCTTTTGTGTGCTCTGTGACCTTTGTATTCGATGTTGCACTAGGTCTTGCAGTAATGCAAGATCGACCTGGTCAAAATCTCCCACCACCCTGTCAGCGGCGGCAAGTTCTGGTTCGCTCGCACTCGTGCTGATCGCCAGACAGCACATGCCGGCGGCTTTCGCCGCAGCCACCCCATGGGGGGCATCTTCAATCACGAGGCAACTCTCGTGACTCACCCCCAACTTCCTGGCCGCCGTCAGATAGATATCCGGTGCAGGCTTTCCGCGAGCCACCTGGTCACCACTCAAAATGAGATCGAACAGCCCAGTGATATTGAGCCTACCCAAGGCCAAATCCACAAGCTCCTTCGGTGATGAGGAGGCCAAGCCAGTCTTAATCTCCGCAGCATGCACTGACCTGACCAACTGCAAAGCATGCGGCATCGGTCGAAGGAACTCTCGGAAGAGGCCGGCAATCAGCTGGTTACGCTCTTCAACCACATCGCCTACGCTCTCTTTGAGATCGTAGTGATTTATCAAAAAGCCAACAGCTTCACTGGAGTCTAGTCCCATCATGACAGTTTTCAGTTGTGGCGAGTAGCGAAGATTTCTGCGAGCCAGGAGCTGTTGTTCAGCTTTCGACCACAGCGGTTCACTGTCGATAATCACCCCGTCCATGTCGAATAAGACAGCCTCAAGTTTACTATTCTCTGCCATCTTTTTTCTTACCACTTACTAGATACTATGCACTATAGAAGCACTGCGGAGGCATGGCTTCCAGTTAGTTGGAGGATGGAGGAGCGCTCAGGCCAGCGATGCTGACCTTCGCTTGAGGTTGGAGGCAAAGACAACCCCGAGCAGATTCTTTCTTTTTTCTGCCTCAAACCTCTAACCTCTAACCTCCAACGCCAAAACCTTGTGCCTTGCGCCCTGTACCTTGTGCCTTTTACTAAATAAAAAGGGCGCTCTGTTCGAAAACGTCCGAGAGCGCCCGCTTCGGTTAGAATGTCATTACTATCTATTCAGCATTTTCATTGTCTTCCTTTTGACTCTCCTCTTCGTCTTCCTTGCCCTTGCCAAACTCTTTTTCCATTTCGGCCATCTCTCTGAGTTTGTCGTCCACCTTGTGATAAAGAGTGCCCTCCGGGTAGGTGCCGTCTTCCTGAAGCTCGCCGGCTTCCATCCCGGTCAGAATTTCAATACCCTCTTCAACAGTGGTGACCGGGTAGATATGGAACTTACCTTTCTCCGCTGCCTCCACCACATCACGTCGAAGCATCAAATTATTCACATTTTTCTCCGGGATCATTACTCCTTGTTTCCCAGTGAGCCCCTTATGCTTACAGATATCGAAAAATCCCTCGATTTTGCGGGTCGCCCCACCAATGGGCTGGATTTCTCCCTTCTGGCTCACTGAGCCGGTAACAGCAATGCCCTGGTAGATTGGCACTCCGGAGATAGCAGAGAGCAGCACGTAGAGTTCGGTGCTGGAGGCACTGTCTCCATCAATCATACCATAGCTCTGTTCGAAACAGAGACTGGCAGACAGGCTCAAAGGCTTATTGTGAGCAAACTTCTCCTTGATGTAAGCGTGAAGGATCATAACACCCTTTGTGTGTATGTTCCCGCTTAGTTTCGCCTCTCTGTCAATGTCTACCACCCCACCTTTACCCATGGAGACCGTGGCAGTGATGCGACTTGGTTTACCAAATTCGTGATCCCCCGTCATCAGAATGGAGAGGCCATTGACCTGGCCCACTTTATGGCCGTCGGTTTCAATCCAAAAAATATCTTTTTTGACCAGTTCCTGAACCTTTTCTTCATAGAGACTGGCTCGAAACCTCTTCTTATCTATTGCCCTTTGCACATGCTCGCTCTTGATGTGTTTAGCTTTATCCACACCAGCGTAATAATCAGCCTCTTTGAGCAGATCGCTGATATCGGCGAGTTTCAGGGTAAGCTTCTCCCGATCACCGGTGACCTCCATGCTATACTCGAGAACCCGAGCGACGCCATCATTAGTCACATGACGTAGTCCTCGATCAGCACAGAACTTGGACATCACGCAGGCACCCTGTTTGAGATTGTCCTCAGTGTTATCTACCTCGGTGTCCAGGTGAGCCTTGACTTTGAACAGCTTGGGGAAACGATCGTCGTAAATGTAGAGCAACTGATAGAGATAGGGATCACCGGTGAGAACCAGTTTAACGTTGAGGGGTATAGGCGTTGGTTTCAGGGTGCGGGTGCTGAACATGCCATAGAGTTCGCCGAGATCTTCTATCTTGATCTCTTGATCTTTAATGGCCCGCTTCAGGGCCTCCCATGATATCCAGTATTTCAAAAGATCCAGGGCCTTCAACACCAGGTAACCCCCATTGGCCTTATGCAGGGCTCCAGGCTTGATCATGGTGAAATCGGTAAAGAGGGCGCCAAAATAGGCCTGACGCTCAATGCTGCCAAATAGATTAGGATAACTGGGATTTGATTCGATGATAACTGGTGCCCCTTCAGTCTCCGAATGATCTATGAGTACATTGATGTCGTATTTACGAAACATCACTTCCTTTGGCGGCATAGGCATAGGAGCAGCCTGCTGTTGGGGCTCGGGCTTGGTTTTGAAGTCATCGATGTTGTCCAGTATGTCTTCTTGTACTTCTTTGAAATACTCCAGTGCTTCTTCCTCATCCTTGTATTGCTCTTCCAGAGTTTCCATAAGGTGGCCGACCACGTACATGGCTATTTCGGCATCCAGCTTACTGTGCTTCTCCCGGAAAGCTACTTCAGCCTTGCGGATTTCCTTGATGGCATCATTCATCTCTTTCTGCAACTGGTCGCTTTTCTCCCTGAGGGCCTTCTTTTTGTCTTCAGGAAGCTGACTGAGCTCCTCCTGTGACATGGGCTGGCCCTCTTCGGTGCCGGGAACAATCACCATTCCTACTTGGGAGAATTGGAGAATGAACCCCTCCTCTTTCGCTCTTTGGGAGAGCGCGTCGATGATATCACGCCTCTTGCTTTCAAATGCTTGATGGACTTCGGCCTCTTTGGCACTGTAGTCCTCGCTGTCAAAAACCTCGGGTATTTTTTCCTGGAGCGTTTGCACGAACTGCTCCATGCTTTTTTTCAAATCTTTCCCGCGCCCGGCCGACAGACTGATACATTTTGGGCTATCAGGCTCTTTGAAATTGTAGACATAACACGAATCAGGAGGGGTCGGTTCCTCTTTGGCTGTCTTTTCAAGAAAGGTCCTGGCAATATACGTCAGTCCCGTCTTGGGCTGTCCCGCCACGAAAATATTGTAATCGATATCTTGCATGCCCATGCCGAATTTGAGCGCTTCAATGGCCCGCTCCTGAGCCACCACTCCTTCCTCGGGGGCACAGAGTTTTTCGGTGGTATCAAAACCGAGAGACTCAGGATCAATGCGAGTGTAGAGCTGATCAACCGGCACTTCTTTGAACTTCTTGGCCATTACTTCCCTCCTTGAGGTATCAGTAAGTGCGAACGCGATCTAACTATCATAGCGAAGTCAGTATACATTGTATTCCTACTCAGAAAAATACCACAGTTCCGCTATCCATTATGTCCAGTCCTAATTTTAATAATGAAGATAGGGAAGAGGAACCCCAAACCCCGATGGCCGTCGATCAGGAGCCAATTAGATTTAACCCATAACCTCAAGTACCACCCTCTTCTTTTGACTGGCACCGGCAGCATTGACTATGGTACGGATGGCGTTAATGGTGCGTCCCTCTTTGCCGATAACTTTGCCAATGTCTTCCTTGGCAACCGACAGCTCAATAATGGTGGTGTTGCGGCCAGTTCTCTCGGCTATCACAATTTGATCAGTATCGTCAACCAGGGCTTTGACAATGTATTCCACCAGCGTCTTCATCGACCTTTCCTCTAGTGCTTCCACGGCTCGCCCTTTCAGATTCTCACCGGTTTGTTGCCTCATTCATGCACGAATATACGGTGGATCGTGAACAACTTTGTCAGTCAGCCAATTCTTATAAGCACGTCCCTCCTAACATTTCGGATTGGGGATCTCGGATTTCGGATTGAAATTAATAAAGCTTAAATAAAGGACTTATTTCGAATTCCGCAATCCGCATTCCTAAGTCTAAAATCGCCGGGGGCCCTCCTCCTGCCAAGGCCAGAGCTTCTCCAGGTTTTCCAGGCTCACCCAGAGCGTCGCCTCTTCATGCGGCTCGAGAGTAACCACGGGTCTCTTTTCTTGATCGTGCAAGTACTGAAATAGCTCCTTAAATGGTGCTGTGCCGCTGCCGATGGGACCGTGGCTGTCGCTATGGCCGTTGTTGTCATGAAGGTGAACCTCTTTGAGATGGGGACCCAAAGCGTCAAGCCATTCCGCTAAGGCAACTTCCCCGAAAACGTTCATATGACCCATATCCAGGCAGAAACCGAGATTTTCTGAGTCCATCTTTTCTATGAGTGTAAGGATCATCTCCGGCGTTTGCTCATAAACGTTTTCAAGGTGGATCACCACCCCCATCTCTTCGGCCTGCCGAATGAGAGGTTCCCAGGTGGCCAAGCTTCCGGACAACCACTCTGCACGGTGTGCGTGATAACGACGTTCATCATAACCCGCATGAAACACTACGCTAAGCGGGCGGAAAAGGGGAACCAGTTCCATGGTCCGTTGCAGCCGCCGGGCGGTAACTGCCCGAATTTGTTCATCGATACCCCCGGGAGCAAGGTCCATAAATGGTCCGTGGAAAGTAGTGGTTCTACCGCAATCTGCAATGAGGCGGGCCACTTTTGCCATGCCCTCCTCGCTGAATGTTTCCAGGGCATGAGCATCAAAGCCTATCTCCGGGTTTATGCCATAGTTAAGAAATGACTCTAGGTATCGGTCTACCAGTTGCCGGTAAGGTGCGTTCACCTGCACTTGATCCAACAATCTGCCATAACGCCTCTTTGGGGCAAGGATTTGATCTCCCACTGTCTTTTAGCCCGCATTATTCACGAATTCTGTAGCTTCGTAAATAAGCGCCTGCAATAAAGCATCTCTGCTTTCTTGCAGGCTTCGACGCGGTGTTTCGCACCTTGCTCAGGGCTAACCCTGAGCGGAGGCCTGTAGGGCCGGAGTCGAAGCCCGAAGGGCGGATAATTCATGAGGCCGCAAACGCCTCATGAATTATCAGGGTAAGCTTCCTACACTCATGGTGTCAGGCACACTTTCACTGCCGGCATTCCATCAATCCACCGCTGGTCTTCTTTGGATTATGCTATGACTATTAAAACAGAGCTGCCACGCAAAATTCGGCGACTCAATCGTCCCTGAAGCAGAACTTTTGATAGTGTATGAAGACAAGTTCCTGTATAGTGCGTCCTTCCAAGCATTCTAGCGAAAGGTTTCCCGGAAATCCAGCAAAAACAATTTTACCTTTCACCCCCGCAGGGCTAAGGTTGCAAGGTGTCCAAGCAATGGAGTAATACCTATTTCAGATTGTAGATTTAAGAAGGTGCGTAGACACTATGAAACAATACGTGATAGACCAATTGCGAGAAGGGGATTTTCTAAAGCTGGAAGATTATTTCAACGGCAATTCAGAGGCTGGCGATCTACCAGGGATTTACTGGGTCCTCGTGCCTGAATCGCTTTATGGAGAGCTGCAGTTAGAACACATAGACTGTCAGCCTTACTATTTCGCCGTCAATCTGAACCACCAGTCCGTGAGCTTCGAACTGTTAATTCGCACCCGAGCTCGTCTCCGCTGTGGGTGCATTCAGTATGCTAACAAAAACCAGCGCGACTATATTCTGGAGTACGCAGACGGGCTTTTTGAGAAGCTCGAACTCAAGACTTAGTAAGCAGAAAGAACTGATACGCCGGAGTCACGAGCCGAAAACCATGTGGCGCAAGGTACACCAAGTCATTGGGCCACTGAACGTGGCCGTCATTACGCTACGCTGTCAATATGCCTGCGGCGTCATTTATGGTCATTAGGTCAATTATTCGCGCTCGCTGCGCTCCGCTCAGCCCCGCACCGCAAGCGGCATCTACGACAAGCGGGTTCCCAGTTTCGCTACGCTGTCCATTCATAGTTAACTGTCATTGTAGCGTTGAGACAACTTAATGACGGCCGTAAGGCCTAGTGACGGGCGCAGCCCTAATGACAGCGAAGCGCACTGGCGCAGAGCGAAATGACATGCTTTGCGCCTTCGGTTTCTGATCTCCGATTTCGGACTGCGTAGTGCCTATTGTCTTATCGCTTTCTGTTGTAACAACATATCCGCCAGAACCAACCGCACCATGGCGGTGCAAACGGGCACGATACGGGGGATGGCCGAGACGTCGTGTCTTCCCTTGACCGAGAGGCTTATGGACTCACCGTCCTCAGTGATGGCCTCCTGCTCCTTCTCAATGGAGGGAATGGGTTTCACTGCCACGCGAGCCACAATCTCGTCTCCGTTGGAAATTCCTCCCAGAATGCCGCCGGAGTTATTGGAAAGAAACCCTCCTGGACTCAAGGGATCGTTGTTCTCTGAGCCGAGCATTCCTGCTGCTGCAAAGCCGCTGCCGATCTCTACACCTTTCACCGCGCCAATCCCCATCAGAGCCCCAGCAAGGGCTGCATCCAGTTTGGCAAACACCGGTTCGCCGAGGCCGGCCGGACATCCTTGAGCCCGGACCTCTACTACCCCGCCAGCCGAATCTCCGGCCTCTTTGATCTCTTGCAGACGTTGAATCATTCGTGGGACTGCTTCGGGATCTGGACAGAAAAGAGGGTTTTTAAAAATCTCACCAAAATGCAAGTTTTGAGCACGAATGCCACCCAAGGCCACAGTGTAACCCAACACGGTAATCCCATGCTGATCCAGGACCTTTTTCGCCACAGCGCCGGCAGCTACTCGAGCCACCGTCTCCCGTCCCGAGGCCCGGCCACCTCCACGCCGCTCTCGAATTCCATATTTGTGCCAGTATGTGTAGTCAGCGTGGCCCGGTCGAAAGACATTCATGAGATCATCGTAAGCGCTGCTGTCCACATCTCGGTTGTAGATCACGAGGCTTATGGGAGTGCCGGTGGTGCGACCCTCAAGAACACCTGACATGACTTCTACTTGATCCGGTTCCCTGCGAGAAGTAGAAACACGACTATCGCGAGCTCGTCGCCAGGCCAATTCTTGGTTTATGTCCTCTGCGGTGAGAGTCAAGCCTGGCGGGCAGCCGTCAACCACAGCACCCAGGGCAGGTCCATGGGATTCACCCCAGGTGGTGACGCGAAACATGGTACCGAAGGTATTTCCTGGCATAGTTTAGCTCCTTCAATTTATATTGAGCATACCTTAACTGGTCACTAAGTCATTACGCTTCGCTGTCATTATGCCTTCGGCGTCATTTGTTGTCATTCGTAGGTATCTAATAATATGGCGTCTTAGCGACTCAATGACGGGCGCAAGCCCAAATGACCCAATGACGGCGCAGCCGAATGACCCCCAAGGCTATTCACTACTTGAAGCTTTCAGCCACCTAACGATAGACTCGGTCACTTCCTCCGGAGACAGGTCATCTGTTTCCACTTGCAGATGCATGGCCTCATCATAGAGGGGCAGTCTTTCTGCCAGAACCTCCTCGATCTCAACCACAGAGTCGTTACCATGGAGAGGGGGCCGTTGGCCGGCGGTGTCTCTGTCCGCCTCCATCCGTCCAGCAATGGTAGCCGGGCTGGCATGAAGCCAAACTACCTTCCCGCTGCCACGCATTGTGGCTATATTCTCGGGCACTGTTACCACGCCCCCGCCTGTAGAGAGCACCTGTTTTGTAGCTTGACTGAGCCGCTGGAGCAGCTTGCCTTCGCGCTCCCTGAAATATTTCCAGCCCTGGCTGTCGACAATCTCGTCAATTGAAATCCCGGCCTCTGTAACCAACTCATGGTCCATATCAACGAAGGTCCAGGCCAGAGCCTCAGCGAGCAGTCGGCCCACACTGGTCTTGCCCGTACAGCGATAACCTACAAGGTAGAGGTTCACTGGCAGCCACCTGACCAAATTACAACAGACAATTTTAGAGCCTGTCCGATAACGCCATAAACCCCTCCCCCTTGACGGGGGAGGGCTAGGGTGGGGGTGAATATCCGCATGGCGCATAGCGAAAAAGAATTCCTTTCGACGCTCTGCGCTCTGCTATTTGCGCCATGCGATTGGGTCCCCCTCCCCCCGCTCGCCTCGCCTGAGCAAGCAGGCTTGCGATGGCGGGCAGGCTTTATCCCCTCCCGCCAGGGGAGGGGAAAGTGTTTGTAAGACAGACACTTATGAGATTCTTTATTGGACAATATTTGAAAGAATTCTATGGTAGCAGGGAGATGGGATATTTGCAAACTAGTGGTAGGACAAAAAAATCTCCCGGCGGTTTATAACGCCGGGAGATTTATGTTTGTTTCTTAAGCTGCAATCTTAAGCTGCCAGTTGAACAGCGCTTTCCGTTACCTCACGAATTTCATCTGGAGTAAAGGGCTTGGGCAGGTAGGCGACAGCTCCCAATCGAGCCGTTTCTTTTGCGGTCTCTATACTGGCGTATCCGGTAATGATAATCACCATGCTTTCCGGTCTCTTTTCACGAATTGCCCGCAAAAGCTCCAACCCTTTGACCCCAGGAATTTTCAAGTCTAATAAAACCAGCCTGTAACCTCTCTGCTCGATCTTTTGCAGGGCCTCCTCTTTGGTGACCGCCTGATCCACCTGGTAACCCTTCTTGGCAAGTATCTTTCTGATATTGTTGTTGACAGCTACCTCGTCTTCTATGACCAGTATGTCGTGCTGAACAGCGTCTTCAACAACTTCAAGGGAAACTGGTGCGGGTTCAGGCTCTGTGGCCAGAAATCGGGCAGCGTTTTTCTTGAGTTGCTCATAGGGCAGAAAGGCATAACCGTCACGTTCCAGGTACTGAACATATTCTGGACCGGTTATCGCTGCCACTTCTTCATAATCAAAGGGCATATCAATGCCGATGAGCTTGTTCGGATCGAATCCCTGTTTTTGCCTCGCTGCCTTTTTCTTCCTTGCCTCTATCTGGGGACACTTCCCAGTCTTCATCCCCCCTTTGCACGTTCCTCCTACCTTCGCGAAGATCTCGCAGACCATTGCTCCTAATTCGCAGTAGTTTTCCAAGAGTTCAGGGCTGGGACCTCCAGCAATCGGTATATCCGAACGGCTGACACTTTTCGCATAGTCTTCATCCGTATACTTCGCCACCTCATCTGTGTCAAAAGGGCTGTCAATGTCGATGACATTGATAGCCTCTATTTCTTGTTCTGTCGGAGAAGCTTCAATCAATTCCCCGGTCAAAGCAAGTTCCACCGGCAGTCTCAACTCATCCGGGGTGAACGGCTTGGGGATGTAGTCCACAGCTCCCAGCCGCATTGCCTTCACGGCTGTATCGGTGGACGCATAGGCTGTAAACATTATAACTTTGGTCAGTGGCCATTGGTTCTTAACGAGTTTCAGAAATTCAAGCCCATTCATTCCAGGCATGATTATGTCTGAAATCAAGAGCGAATATGATTCCTTTGCCATTTTTTCCAGGGCTTCGTCAGCACTCGAGGCCCAACTAACATCATAATCGTCTTTGGCTAGGATCTTTTCCACATTTCGACAGATTTTCACTTCATCGTCGACTACGAGAATTTTGGCTTTTGTCTCCATGGTCTCCCCCGTGATGATGTTTACTATTCCCTTTGGTTACTGAAAACCTCATTGAACGCTATAACAGTCAAGCAAAGCTGCTTTATGCTTTAGCAGGGTACGTGCCAATATCGCTTAACCTTTGTAAGTATAAGACATGATTAACTAAAATTTCATAGACATGTACTCTGTCACCGAATACATGTATAAATAAAATATACACTTATTCTTGTGAAGCATAACCCTAAGCTGGGTTAACCTCCAAGAGATCAAATACCTGCTAACATTCTGTAATACTAATGAAACACAACCTTCTTTAGCCAAAATCTCACCCTGCACCATGGTGAACCCATGAGGGATCTTCTGATGTATATAAAAAAAATACAGGGTATATACTTTTTTCGAATGTGCGGGGGAAAGCAGGCTATTGTGTTAGAGGCGGGCTCAAGATTCAATCAAGCAATAATTAGTGGCCACCCGGAGATGACCAAATGTCATTCTGAGCGAAGCGAAGAATCTCAGCCGAACTGGAAATTACGGGATTCTTCGTCGTCCCCGCCATTGCGGGACTCCTCAGAATGACAACTCAAAGCAGTGTTGTTGGATGGACGGTACTAGTTCATGGAATAATCAATGGGTGGAAGAAGGAAAGATGGAAATCAGTCCACTTCCGAGTCTTTCTTCTTACTCGACTTAACACTTTGCTGAAGTCTAATACCGTGCTTTTTCATGAGATTCTGGAAATTCGTTCGCTGGAGACCGACTTTCTTGGCGGCCTGTGTCACGTTCCAATTATTCAGAGCCAGGGCATTAATAACGAAATTCTTTTCAACCTCACCAACCGCCCTCTGTCTGATCTCCTTCTTAATGCTCTTGAGTTCTTCATTGGTCGATGGAACGCGCTCAATCAGTTTCTCGACCTCATCTGTGAATGGAAGCTCCTTCAAGCTTATTAGCTCCTTGTCACAAAGAATGACGGCTCTCTCAATGGCATTTCTCAACTGCCTCACATTTCCAGGCCAGTCATATTGGGTCAACTTATTCACGGCATTGCTGTCAAAGCCTTTGATATTCTTTCCTAAACTGCGGTTAAACTGCTCCAGGAAATGATATGCGATGGGCAAAATATCCTCTTTTCTTTCTCTTAATGGCGGCATGGCAATGGGGTACACAAAAATCCTGTAATAGAAGTCTTCTCTGAAAGAGCCCTCGGAAACCATTTCCTTGAGATCCTGATTGGTGGCCAGGATAAGCCGAACGTCAACTGCTTGCGTGGTTGTGCTGCCGAGAGGCAAGAATTCGCGGCCTTCCAAGAAACGAAGAAGTTTGGCCTGTACTTCCACAGTGATATTGCCTATCTCATCTAAAAAAACGGTCCCCCCGTTCGCCACTTCGAAAATGCCGGGTTTGTCTCGATGCGCCCCAGTAAAAGCTCCTTTGGTGTGTCCAAATAGTTCACTCTCTAGCAAGGCAGCTGAAATGGTCCCACAGTCCACAGCAAAAAAAGACTTGTCTCTCCTTTTGCTGTTGGCATGTATTGCCCTGGCAATCAACTCCTTTCCTGTGCCACTTTCGCCCGAGATAAGAACCGTTGAATCTGTAGGTGCAACTTTCCTCACCATCTCGATCACTTTTTCTATCTTTGGACTGTCACCAATGAGTTGGTGAGAAACTGCCCGCAAATCTCCCTGTTGTTGCTTAAATCTTCGGTTTTGAAGTTGGATGGCTCTTTCAGCCACGGCTTGGCGGACAACGCCGCGGAGTTCCTCTGGCGTGAACGGTTTCGGCAAGTAGTCAAACGCCCCCATTTTCATCACCTCTACCGCGGAAGAGACGCTTGCGTAACCGGTGATCACGATAACCATGGTGTCGGGGTACGCCGCTTTCACCCTGCTGAGAACTTCCATGCCTCCCAAACTACTCATTTTCAAGTCAGTTATGATCACCTCAAACGGTTCAGCCTCCATCATCCCTAAGGCATCGTAGCCGTTTAAGGCATATGCAACTTCACATTCAATTTTAGACAATATCTTTATGCAATTCTGACAGATGGACAGTTCATCATCTATGACCAAGATTCGAGGGCTACGATCAATGGTCATCGTTGCCTCCCTGCTTGGTGAGCGGCAGTCTGATGGTAAAACGCGTCCCTTGCTCAAGTTTACTATCCACCTCTATTGTCCCACCATGCTGTTCAATGATGCCATGGGTTATGGCAAGTCCGAGACCGGTACCACTTTCCCTGGTGGTAAAAAAGGGATCAAAAATCTTACCCATATCTTTCTCTGAAATACCTTTGCCTGAGTCGCTGACCGTAAGTTCCACCCCGTCAGCGTCCGGAAAATAGCTGGTACCAACAGTGACTTTTCCTCCAGGGTCAGTCGCTTCAATTGCATTCAGTATCAAATTTATAAGAGCTTGCTCAATCTGGTCTTTATCCATGTTAATCGGTGGTAGATCCTCCGAGAGACTCTCCTCCACTGCCACGTCATTGAACGCCGCCTGTTTTCTGGTTAGGACCACGGATTCCGTGACAACTTTATTGAGATTATTCTTGGCCTTGACCGGCTCTGACTGCCGGGCAAAATCCAGCAGACTACTGACAATCTTGCGACAGCGCAGAGCTTCGTCCGCTATGATCTGCAATTCCTCGTAATTTGAATCCTCAGGGTCGGTCTCCTCTTGGATCAACATGGCGCTGGTTAGGATTGTTGTCAGTGGATTATTGATTTCATGGGCCACACCCGCTGCCAAGCGACCAATGGATGCCATCTTGTCGTATTGCATCATGCCCTTCTGAATACTGATATCCTTGGTGATGTCCCTGGCTATTTCAATCGCCCCAACTACCTCTCCATTGTCAATGATAGGGTAGCAGGAAATTGAATAGTAGAGTTCCTTATTGTTCTTATCCAGGTGGATATGCGTTACTCGAAAGGGTTCGCCGGTTGCGACGGTTTGCACAAGTGGACAGGGGTGTTCCTCTCCGGAACATGGAGCACTTTCATGGTGCAAGATTTCATAGCAGTATCGGCCGATGGCATCCTTTCGTTCAATACCTAGTTTGTTTGCCAGAGTTTGATTGATGTCTAGAATTCGGTAATTAGTCGCCATAACTATAACGTCTTCCTGGATGAGTTCATTGATGAGGACATTATAAATCGCCCTTGTTTCCTGAAGTTTCCTTGTTGCTTTTTGCTCAATCCTGGAAGCGAGAGTAAATTCCCAAAAAAGCGTCGCAGTTTTGTGGTTGACGGCCCGAACCGTTTCTTTCTTCTTCAACAAGATGTCTTCGTACACATCTTGCTTGCCCGTTAGTTCTATTATTAGATCGACATCGTCTCTATCAAAAAAATCGTTATAGTCGTTGGTAACGAATAGACCTTTTTCTCTGGCCTTGACCAGGCCGGGAGCATCGTCTTTGGGGTCTGCCACTGCCACTACTTTGGGAGATATCTCTCGAAAAGTATGTTTTTCGATTGAATCCATCAAGACACGGCAGCGAGTACCTCCACCCACAACAGCAATGTTCATGTTGAATCTCCAAATTGAAAAGGTTAAATCCTGCGGGCTCGCTTAGCCTGGATGTTTCATGAATTGCTGTCGCGAGACCGCGAAGATGGGCGTGCCACCGGGCAACCGCAGGGTGTTGGTTCCGAGGCGTACCTGAACGGTACGTTGCAGGGGCCGACACCCGAGGACGCCAGGAAGGACGTCCATATCCGTGGTCGCAGCAAGTGATTCATGAAATATCCAGGCTCGCCCGGATCTAATATACTACCTTAATTGAGCGATAACGCTCAATTGAAAGTTATTTATTATTCTTTACTGGAAAGAAAATTAGGCTACGCACAAAAAAAGACCTACCTGTATGAGGTAGGTCCTTCGTTAACTTCTTGGCACCGCGAGACCTAATTACCGAAAACCTCTACAGCGGTGGTTCCCAGTTCTCCCAGATTCTTCACCACCGTGATCCCGGCCTTTTCCATGGCTTCAATTTTTGCCTGGGCCGTGCCGCTGGATCCACTGATGATTGCACCGGCGTGTCCCATTCGCCGACCAGGAGGCGCGGTGAGTCCGGCTACAAAACCAATGACCGGCTTGCTCACTGAATCT
>Ga0210128_1000011_pt1 | contig 22413 bp, 20 predicted proteins | sample Tolay_CordB_D2_FD_185579 | JGI IMG/M metagenome (GOLD analysis project Ga0210128, IMG submission 185579) | Wetland microbial communities from the San Francisco Bay, California, USA, that impact long-term carbon sequestration - Tolay_CordB_D2... | ecosystem: Environmental > Aquatic > Marine >... | reverse complement strand
GGCCTCTCGCTATGAGGGAGTTTTCTCTGTCTCAAGTAACGGAGAGCGTGGCGTATGTATCCTGTACGGCGTATTTGTAAGATATGCGCCATTTCGTGCAATTGATGGCGGCGACTTGTCTCACGCCGTTCGTGAACGCTAATCACCGTTGATGGGAGCGGCACCCAACTAGCGAAACCTTTTGGTACTAACCAAGGGATCTTAAGCCACCTCATCGCTCGGCATCGCCCCTTCAGACCCGATAAGGCTGTTAAGCTCAGCGAGTGTGTCGCTCTCGTCAGCCTTTTCCAATAGCCACGAACCATCTTTATTGGCTAGGCGGTACGACCCTCTCTCGCCCGTTATGCCAATAATCAAAGCCTGAGAATGCGCCTCTGCTACTTCCAAGGCTTCCTTTAATTGCTTGACCTTCTGCATCGCGGCTTCCAACACAACTATTTGGTCTTGCGTCAGAACAGTCATTAGGTTGTATATCCTAGTGTGTTGTCGGTAATGTACTGTCGAATCTCGGCGTCTGTCACGTTGAACAATTTACCAAACTCAACGAGAACCTGTTTACCTTGTACGATGTTAACGATGCCGTCTTCCATCACATCCAACCGCTGCTGTGCTTCTCTCAGCTTCTCGACAAGGCCGAGGTCGGGTTCTGCGAGAATTGCATCGTTAAGACTGTCGCGCCATAGCGCAATCTGCCGACGCATAGCCCCAACGTTCGGGGCGAACACCAAGATGTCGGCATTGGCCTGTGCGAGTGTTTTGATCGAAGGCGTCTTTGCCTCATCAAGATAGTCCTGCGTCTGTTGTGCCATTTTACTTCCTCTAAACTGTTGTTGTTGTAATCCAGCGCCACGCACCACTGTCACGAATGTATAGGCGGTTGTTGTTGCTGTCGTAAACTATCGGCACTCTACCGTTACTTGGCGCTGTTATTGATCCGGTTGGCGCTCCAAGTGTAGTCGGAATCCAAAGCATATTGTCTGTTCTACTTGCAGTTGTTGTGCCATCTCCAATATAAAAAGTACCGTTTTCTAGGATCTCAAGGAGAGTTGTGGCTTTGTTGCATCGCACGCGGAATATTTCCGAGGAGCTATTATTGTCTGAGTCTATATCGACCAGCACGCCCGTTTCGCTTTGCAAGAACAAGAAAGATGTCGATGAGTACACCGACTTAACCGTGGTCGTAGCCGACACGCCCGCACTCACCATAATCGGGTTCTTTAATTCGATTTCATACGGCGTAGCTTGATGCCATTTCACAAAGCCGCGACTCGTGCCACCTGTAGGCGGGTTTCCAGCCGTAAACAACTGCGCTACCACATCTCCTGACGCTTCAAGGTTAAGGTAGTTTGTCCCATCGTCCAAAGCAACCCTTCCCGTAAATTCAACATCACCAGCATCAGTGAACGATGCTGTCAAGCCGGGAAGCGCCTCCACGCCCTGTCCTTGGGTGTGGATGTCCAAGTCATCGCTACTGTTACGCCTTACCACGCACTCGTAACGGTCTGTAGAGCTTTGGAACCCAAAAATAACCGATTGTTCGGTGGCTCCGGTTCCGGGGAAGAGTGAAACAAAGCCGTTTGCCTTGTTACCTTCGTCGGCACATTGAAGGTAACCACTACCACCAAGGCCAGAACGCCCTACATAAACTGTAGCATGGTACGAACCCTTAAAGTAACAATCCCCATCTGCCTCAATCCACATATCAGTACCGGACTTCAGGAATTTGTCGGCACCTGAAGATGCGGTGAGATCAAGGAAATGTGTGGCCGATCCCGGCAAGCTGTAGCCCGTCCCGAACAAGATCGCTCGGGCGTTTGTCCCGTCCTGTATTAGACCCGCTGTTACAACTCCAAGCTTGGCGAAGATTGCCGCCAACTCAGTACCAGAGATTTCGTTACCAGTAATTGTGTTAGCGTTAATTTCGTTTGCCGTAACAGCGTTTGTGTTAATCTTGCCTGTTGTTACGGCGTTGTCTTCAATCTTCGTTTCAGTGATCGCGCCAGCGGCAATTTGAGGCGTATCTACGCTGTCAAGCAGAGCAAGGTCACCTTCTGTCAAATTCCCAACCTTCGCCCACGCGCCACCAGAAGTGCGACGATAAATACTAACCGGCACTCCATCAAGGTCTACCCACATATCGCCCGTTACTGGACTAGGTGGTGCTGTATTGCTGTACGTAATTGACGGCTGAGCGCCAATGTCCAATGGCGTGTCGTTGACTTTATCGAATACATCGTCAACAGACAGGTCACCGCCTGTTTTACGAAGAAGGATTGGGCGCCGACTTGAATCAGTGTAACTACCGTTGATAAACTCGCGTGTCGTGTCTTCTTTGAGCCACGTTGTTTCAAACGGATTTAGCGTGATCGCTTGTCCGTTGGAATACGACCAGCCTTCACCTAGTTCGTCGCTCAGGCCGTCCTTGACTCCAACCTTCAAGTACAAGTTACGGCCAGCATCGGTTGTCCAGCCAGTTTCGGCCAGAGACAGGCCAACGGCGTAATCGGCAGTTGGGTTGTCCTCAATAACCACGGCGAGAGCGTTAGAGTCGGACGGTGTGAAGCCAACCGTAGTGCCCCAATGGAATCTGAATATTGTGCCGTTGGTCGTTGCAAGGTTCCAACGTGTGATACCACCTACTCCACGCCAGTACGAAGACACCAACGAAGCTGCTGTCCCTGTTGGTCGTCCACTTGAGAATGACACCGTTGTGCTTGCCGCGTTCGCAGATTCAAGACTTTCGGCTTCATTCATCGCTTTGATGCGGTATGTTCTGTTGCTCGACGGGATCTCACCAAAGAACAGGTTGTACCCGTCAAGTGGAGAATCCCCTTGGAACGTAGCGTCTGCCCATCCTGTACCGCCGTGACGGATCTCGTAGTGTGTCACACCGGGAGTTGTCACTTTAGTCCAGTACAAACGGACACGGGCCGCTGTACCCTTGATAAACTTGAGGTTGCTGAACCCCGTAACATCCGCAGGAACCGTATCGTATACAGTATCTACTGGGCGAGTAAACTGGCACTCATACAAGATATTGCTCTTAGTGCCACCCGCCTGTACTCCGGTGTAAGCGTAGAAGCTGACGTACAACGTGTCGCCTTCCGCGACTGTTCCTGCACCTACATTTAGCGCACCTTCTGAACGCCCGTCATTACAACGACCGGGACAGGTTTCGGCGTCTACGGTTGCGCCTGTCGGCTGTGAGCTAGTTGACCACGACCACTTGATCGAACCAACATCATCGTCACCGTGGTAATTGAGAAGCCCAACCCCTGCGGCTGTGATATTCAACCCGAATGAATTAACCTCGGGGATAACGTCTACATCGAAAGTGGCATTACCTTCAATCAGAACGGAACCAGCAATCGGGTCTGTGTAGGTCACACGCCAACGAATGTGCGAGTCGTGGGCTTCCGCCAACGCGACGGACCACGGACCCCACGGGGCACTAGGGTCAGTTGTCCAACCAGCCCAAGCCGCGTCTCCGCTCTTGCTGTCATACTCAACCAGAGTCACGCGGGTTTGCGGGTCGTTGATGACCAAGGTGATCGTACCGTTACCCGACCCATCGTAGTCCATCTGCGACTGAATCGTAGGTACAATAACGGCGTTTGCGGCACCGCGAGTGACTTCTGCTCTGTATACTTCCGTGGATTCTGTACCTGTGCCACCAGCAGCGGTATACGCCAACACGGCGACAAATACCGAATCGCTCTCTGGCACCGGAAGCCCAGCACCGGACAATGCAACAGAACCGGAGCGGTTATTTACCGCCGTTCCACCTTGCGCGGCTGTACGTGCGGCAGCGTCAGAAGCCCAATCTGTTGCGGCTGTCTCATACTTAATCGACGCTACATCATCGTCACCAGCCCAATGCAGGATAACGTTTCCCGTGTCTGGGTCAATGTCGTATGACGGTACGGACAACTCTGGGAGCGTATCAAGATCGAACGAAACGCTGTTCTCAAGATACTCCGTTGTACCCTCACCTGTACCTGTCAGGTCGTAACCTACACGGTATGTGATTGCAGACGGATGCTTCTCTGACAACGTGACTGTCATATCGTAAGGTGACGGCGTTACGTCTGTCCAGCCCGCATCCCAAACTTGGTTCTCGTACTTCTTCATTTCGACAGAAACGATCACGGCCTGAGCAGCGTTAATCTGGATTTCCAACTTACCAGATGCGGCAGTTGGATATGTGATTAGCTCTTTAATCGTTGGGAGCCTTGGTGGGAACAGGTACCCCGCTACGTTGTCAAACTTCGCCACACCAGAACCCGCCGCAACGGCAAACTCTACAACAACAAACTCAATCCCAGCAGGGATGTAAATGAAGTTTTTCTTGCGCTCAGCCGTACCAGAGGTGAACGTAAAGAAGTCAATATTGGCTTGGAAGGCACCGTTCTTGTCGTATGTCTTTGCGCGGACGGTCGCCGTAGCTCCGGTAGTTGCGCCGTAGGCGGCAAGGAACATATAGTCGCCTTCCTCGACGGCGATGTAGTCTTCCTCGTCCACGCCAAGGGTAATGTCGTCCTGAAGGTCTGTTACTTGGCGTACCCAACGCTCAGCGCCACCCGCTGTAATTGTCAACGAGTTACTTCCGGCGATTGGAGATACGGCTGAGATTGCCGCACCAGTTGGGCCATACCACCAGCGACCGCCAGCCTCAAAGTCGCCGTTGTGGATTAGCTTACCATACTCAGACGGGTCGTTATCACCAAACCCCGTGCACGGGTAGTCGTCGTTGACTATCTGTATCTCTGTCGGCGTGGTCTGCGGGTTACCGAACCTGTCGTGGCGACGAAGTGTCAGGTCATACGTGCCCTTTGTCACTCTGTCATATGGAAGGTTCCACTCTGTGCCAAGAACATTGTCTATGAACGTACCGTTGTTCCAGCGGTCAATTTCTGTCGCACCGGCACCCTGTTCACGAATCTCTGTAAAATAGAATTGTACCTCACGTACACCAATGTTGTTGGCGTCTGTATATGGCGCGGGGTTATCCCATTTGATAGTGATACCTTCAAGACACGTAAAGTTGCTGTCCGTGATTGTTACATCTCCCGGCGTATCACCCGGACCTGTAATCGTACACGGGTTACCTGATGCTTCCGCTACGGCACTACGAATTTCCAAATGATTCCACGCAACTACACCGAAATCGTAGTCTACGTCGATCTCAAGATCGGTTTCATAGCTTGCCGCAGCAGTTGTAGCTGTTGTCGGAATTGTGATTCCCGTGAAAATCCACTCCGTATCTGTGTTCTTCTTATAGACAAGCTCCTCTTTAATAGCGAACGCGTCTGTAGTATGAGTCCACGTCACATCTACACGCGGCTTAAACACACCATCGTTCAGGTAATATCCTGCGGCACAATTGGCAGCTACGGCAGTTGGGGCAATAACCGTGAACGGATTCGGCAAGTCGGTACCCGGCGTAGTTGGCCTATCGTCCTGCGGGTCAACACTGTAAACGCCAGAATCGTATTCGTTTAGCTGAAGCTTAACTAGGTCGTCAGACTGAATTGACATACCGACAACCCAGAATTCTTTCTGAGTCCAACCTGCGCTGTCGTAGGTAAACTTAACCACGTCACCAACAGATAGCTGAAGCGCATCTTCCTGTACTGTTACCTCAACGGTTACGTCTTCCCGCATCTCGCGGAGAGTAATCATGGCAAGCTGTTGGGCTTGATACCACTTGGTTGTACATGGAAGATCAATCACACGTTCAACGGAGAAGTTGTTATCGGCAATCAAAAAGTCGTTTGTGCCCGGTTCCGGCCACACAACTTCCATCACCTGATAGTCTTCGTCTTCGTCAACGAAACGCGCTTTGATCGTGTTCGGTACAGTCGTACCTTCACGGATCAACGTCAGACCACCCACCATTTTCTCTTCGGTGATCTCGTATGCTACGGCTGTTGTCACCTTGCGAGGGATAACCTTAAATTGACCACCCTCGTACACAAGCATGGCGTTACACGCACCGAGAAGCTTTTCAATGTTGGTCTTATGCGAGTCGCCCGTGCGGAGAATAACGTTAGACGTATAACGCGGATGCGTAACGTTCGGTGTAAGTCCTTGCGTTGTAACGTTTTCGTCACAATGGTCAGCAAGGTCTTCGAAGCTTTGTTCGTTGATCTCATCAAACGAGGCACCGTTAATCGGGCCATAAGGAATAGCGAGGCCGTAACGTTCAGACGCCAGATAGTCGAGCAATTGGAGAGCGGGGTTCTGGCCCGGATTGTTGTCATACTGGTCAAAAGCCGGATTATCGTCGCGGCTCCAAATCCAACCATCCGAATCTGGTCCTTGGGTTGGGTAACGTGGATCGTACAGAAGGTTCCCTTGTACTTTGTACGAGATGTTTACTGGCGATCCCTTGGCCCAAATTGGGTCTTCTTCGTCGTTGTCCCACAAGAACCAGTGAACGGCATATGCGATACCTTTACCGATTGAGTCAGAGGGCCAACCGAGAGATATAAGGTTGTTCAACCAAGTAGAAACAGTTTGAGCGTTCTTGCCACTGAATAGCTCATACATATACCAGTTGGTTGACTTGGACTTGTACTTAGAGGCTACACCAGCGTTGTTCAAGCTTCCACTGTTCGTGTCGAAGACTACTGAACCACCAGAAACAGACAACTCGTCTGGATACAGATAAATCTCCGTGATGTCGTGAATGCCCTTACCGCCGTCGCCAGCCAAACAGATACCGCCAACGATAACCATATTGTCGTTATCATTGGTCCCTGTATATGTGTGAACAACCGCTTCGGCGTGAGACAACTTCTGCTCACCGTAAACGACCGGCATATTGGCTTGGGTTGAACGGGCACGGACTGTCGTGCCTGTCTGCAACTCTGGAAGTCCAAATATACCAACAGATAGCAGGTTCATACCCGCGCCCATTAGTACAAGGCCAGCATACGAAGCTGCGCCAGCCGTGGCAATGGTTAGCGCCAAGCCAGCGCCCGTCAGGATTACTCCGCCAATTGTCTTTCCTACGTCAGCCATTAGAACCTATATGCTTTGACGCCTTCGATGTATTCCGCATCGAAGCTAAGTGATTTAACCGCCACTACCTTGTTTACAGATGCAGACGACACTATCCACGCGCCACCCATCTTCGTGGCTACGTTCTCATATACCCTGTCTTCACTTTTCGGGAAAATCAGGAAGTCTCCATCTCTCGCTCTACGAACAGGTATCTCTCTAGCGCCAGCCTTTATCGCCAAATCACCGAGGCTACCTAGTCTATTGAACGCCCTAGTAGCGCCACCCCTTGTTGTGTAGTTGGCTGTTTCTTTGATCGGGTCTTCACCAAACTGAGCTTCAAGGGCACGGCGAGCGATAGTCACACAATCTGTCTTGCCCCACTCAAACGGCTGCCCCACGACCTCGTTCGCAAGCTCGCCCAGCTTTACCCACCAATTGGGTTGTCTAGTCATATCAATACCTTAATGATGTGGCCCATCGTAACCCGGTGTCGGTCCTCCCGGTCCCGGTATCACACCCGGAGCGTTTGGCCCGCCCGGTGGATAGTACGGTGCTCCCGGTGTTGTGACGATCTTGCCCCAGTGTACGTCCTTGTTGACGAGACTTGGAACAAACACCCAGAACGTGTCTTGGTTTGCAGGACTGTCACCGCTGCGTTCAAGCATCTCGTTATGGCTTACCACATTGGTTACCGTGGTTCGTTCGTCACCGACACGCGTAACACGGCTTACAACTCTAGTTGTGACCTGAACCGCATCAGGGTTGTCGGTTGACGTTTCGCCAATCGTGTATCGTTCGTTCTGGTATCCGTCGAAGATACGGACAGCCGATCCTTCAAGTGCGGCTGTCGTTACATTGTACCATGCTTTCCAGCACCACATTCTCTGGCCGCGAGTGTGGTTGGACATGAGAATTGAAATGATCGTTTGATCCACACCATCAAAAGTGATGTCCATACCGTGGGAATCTAGGTCTGGACTCTCAGCCACCTCTGACACGTTTATCAACAAACCCGTGCCGTTGAAGTTTTGCGCCCCGCTACCATCCCCTGTGTCCACATTAAGTGTTACGGGGGCATTTGTGAAACGTGTATCCGTAACACCACCAACACCATCTCCGTATTGGAGACGGATTAGGTATACTGATACGCCATTATCGTCCGAAGCAACACTAGGTATCGTTCTTGTCATTATGCTGGCGACTCCCTGAATGCAACTGTCACACCGTCATAGTAGAACGAGTTGCTGATCTCTGGAATACTCAACTCCATAATCTTAGCCGTGATGTCTACGCTGGTCGTAGTGATTGCCGATCCACCAGCAGGGGCGGTCCAAATTGGCGGGTTAATACTGATTGTTGCACCACCACCACCACCACTATTGGCATCGTCTGTCACTTCAACTGTATATGGTACGTTGGCGATTTTTAGCAAGTCGCCAGCACGGACCACGTTCGATGTAGAGTTGGGCCAGCCACTAGTAGCTATGGAGCTTCCTGTCTGACTTGCATTGATAGTCACACCCCCGGAACCCGTGCCATTCGGCGCTCGGCCAGAACCGGGAGTAATCGGATGCTTCACGGTAAAAGCGGTTTTCGTGTTCCAAGCCCAGCGTAGCCAAGAAATGAAATTCTCGGTTTCTACGCTGCCAGCCCAAAGTGGCTGATATGTCTCAGTCCACGAACGGCCCACATTCATAGATGAGCGAGTCTGGATTCGACCTGTCCACGTAATGTTCTGGCGTCCGGTTGGAACCGTGATGCCAGAAACAGTCTGTAGGTACAAACCAGACGGTCTAGGAAATACTGCGCTCGGCATTATGCTCTCCTCAATGCCCTGCTACGCTGGATCGTATCAAGCGTTAGCGCGGAAATAAACTTCTGCTCCTTCATAAGCATATCACGTACACCCTGCTGGTCAATAGCGTGTACTGTGAAATTGTGGTTAATAATAACCGGCTCGCCGCCCATTCTGTCAAGTTTGTTGTTCGGCACCACCGTGCCACCGACATTCGGAACAAATAGCTCTGGTCCTTCTTCTCCTACCATACGCAACTGGCCTCGCTTGATACCGCCACCCTTCGCCAGACCAAGGAATTCTCCATTTACCACCAAGTCGTTACTATCACCACCCTCAAGACCCGGCTTGATATTGAACAAATCAAGTCCTGCGGGGCCGAGAACGTTCAAAAAGAATTTCATAATTTGGGCACGAATCAACTCGTTAACAATGCTTTTAATCATGTTGATAAATGCTTCGCCAGCCCTACCGGAGCCACTCACCATTGCATCGAAAAACTCCATTGTTGAATCGGTTATACCATCAATAACGCGTTCCAACAAACGGAACCTAGCCTCAACTTGACTAAGATCGAACAAGTCCATACGGCGCTGTATTCTTTGTTTCAACTGGTCTGCTCGGCGTGCGTCCCTTTCTTGCTCCTCGCGGTTCTTGCGAAGGACTTCGTTCAAGTCCCATTCAGCCATTAGTAGGTTGATCGTTCCCTCTTCCAACTCATCAATCTCAAGTCGTTTTCTATACGCCGCTCTTGCACCATGCTCCAACTCTTCACGTTCTAGGTACAGCGCATCATAATGGCTCTTGATGGTTTGTACTCGCCGCTCAAAAGCTTGCTGGTGTTCTTTGGCGATACGCTTTGCTTCTTTTGCAGCCTTATTTCCTTCTTCTTGGGCGGCTTTCAGCCCAACAACCCTGTCAATCAATTCATCTACGCCCTCCAACCAATCCTCAATTTGTTCGACGTTGCCTTCGCCAGTGGCCTTAAACTGCTCAACTGCGTCTCTGGCTTCAAGGTACGCCGGAGTCAGACGCAACAACACGGCCTCTGATGCTGTAAGTTTGAGAATTTCTTCCTCAAGGCTGGCGGAGAAATCTTCCATTGAGGCTGTTGGAGCAGACTCTTCCAAAGCTCTTTGCGCTGCTACAAATTCGTCAGATTTGTTTTTCATCCAGCCTAGCGCAATAGCCAACTCTGTGTACTTCTGTATAAACTCTCCGCCGGTCAAAGTACCAGCCTTCAACTCATCGTTTAGTGAGATCAAGGCTTTTTCTATTTCTACTGTTGCGCCAACGTTGTTCTCGGCAACTACAGATATGTTTTTAAACGCCAGAGCTAGACCATGAACGTGGTCACGGGTTTCATCGAACGACATACCAGCATCGGCGTTGTTCTCCACAAGCTCGACCGTAGCACGGGCAAAACGATCACCAAACACACCCACGGTCTGGGCCAGAGCTTCAATCTCCAACCTAAATTTCTTAGCTTGACTTGAAGAAACTTCACCGCTAAATAGCTCGTCGCCTTTTAGTCGAGATAGCTGCTGCAATTCGCTGAGGTTCTCTTCCATGACCTTCAGTCTTTGGGACGCTTTCTCAAGACGCTCAAGGGTGGGTTCTTCTATGATCCCTTCAAGGGGTCTGTTAATAATGAAGTTGATTTTTTCGGCAATCTTGTTCAGAAAGTCAAGCCACAACGACATCGCTGGAAGCATATTCTCGCCAATCTCACGGCGAGTCTCTGTGATGCGGTTTGTAAGAAGCTGTTGCTTGCTCACAACCGTGTTCAGAATACGGCTGTACTCCTCATGGAGAGAAGTATTGTTTTTCATTTGATCCCGACCTAAAGCAAGCGCAGTATTCAAGTCACCCTGAACCTGTGCAAGCGCAGCAAGCGCCAAACGTACACGGGCGTCAAGACCAGACGCCAACCTATCAGCCGCCGCGCCACCTTCAGCCATTGCGTTTACAATTTCCACAATCAGGTTAGTCGGGTCTTCTTGACGCATTCTACGGATCTCGCCAGTTGTCTTACCAAGAGCCGCAGCAAATACTTCAATTTTGTTTGGATCGCTAAGAGCCTGACCAAGCCTTCTCAGGCGAGTACCGGCGCGTGTCGCAGATTCGGACACGGTGTTGAGTGTCGCGGCCAACGCAGCAATGTCCTCAGCCGGAACGCCAAGTCTGGCAAGCTCTGGCGCGGAACGTCTCACTGATGCTACAATCTCGGACGCGGATGTGGCCATTGTGTTGGACAATTCGTTGATTACGCTGCCAAGGTTCTCTAGTCTTTCAACTGGAAGCCCTGTCTGCTTGGCTACACGGGCAAGAGCATCCGCCGCCTCTTCAGCAGAAATGTTCGTCGCTACACCCATCATAGCCATTGTGCGTGTGAAAGACAGAATATTAGCGGTACCGCGAATACCCAGCCGAGCGGCTGTCTCGGCAACGCTAATAAGCTCTTGTCGAGCGAGTGGCATTTGTTTCGAAAGGTCGCCAAGGGCTTCACCTATGGCGAAAGCTTGGCGTTCACCAAGTATCTTTCGAAGGCCGATCATCTCTGTTTGAAACTTGATCGCCTCTTGTGTAGCTTTCGCTAGATACCTAGACGCGAAAATACCTATACCAACACCAGCGGCAATGGCAACAACTCCTGCCTTACCGACAGCGCCAGTTAGTTTTTTCATCCCGCCCACAAGCTTGTCTATCACCCCCATCGCAGGGGTAGCTTCAAGCGCAAACGGTACTCTAATGGACGGCATGGTTGTTAGCCTTAGTTTTTAGCTTGTCGTGGTATTTTGACAGCTTGTCCAAGTCGCCCTGTCTTACACCTTGATCTAGGTCTTGCATGATACGCGAAGCGTCGGCCAATCTTGTGATTTCGTGCCAAGTGAGACTGTATATACTACTTGCTCCTGTGTACGTGTATCCAAGATCGTGTAGATCGCGCTCAAGTTTAATGAACGCTTCTTCTAGCGTTAACTCTCTTCCGTCACTTCGCTGACGGCGTTTCCCTCATCTTCGCCTTCATACAAACGGCCCATGCCGCTGAAGATGTAGACGGCTTGAACAAAGTCTTCTACAGTCCAAGCATCGTAGTTGTCATACAGGTCGCCCACGTCTTTAATGTGGATTTCCTGTTCGTTGGCGGTCACAATGTGCTCGTTAATAAGCTTGATCTTCTCTTCGTCCGTCCAGTTGAACAAAGACTCACCAAAGCTTTTGTACATACGGGACTGACCGTATGTCAACGGCAACACTTCCACCGGGATGCCAAGGGTGGGAGTGATGCCCTCAATGGACATCACGTTCCCATCCTTGTCGCGGTGGAGACGGAAAGTAAGGTCTTTCTTAGGCACGTTTACCTGTCTCCGTTAAAGTTAAGCGATTGTCAAGCTCTTACCTTGGAATGTGTTGTCCACGGTCAGAAGCGCCAGACCAGTATCACGGGCCACAGACCCCATACCTGTCATAGCTGCCCCAACCAGCGTCAACGTTCCACCAGTAAGTGTCCAGACAATGTTGTTCTCGACCGCTCTCAAGTGATCGACCATAGCATCGTGAGACGCTGTTGGCCCGAACACCGAAGCGGTGAGCGTGATTGTGCGTGGGCCTTCCGAAAGGATTTGGCCGATGCTGTAGACAGTCGAAGATGTTTCGATGTTGTTCTCTACAGTCATGCTCACGCTGGAAATATCAGCATCAATACCAAGATTGGTGCCAATGGGACGTTCAATTGTGTCTCCAAGAATATTCTCGTATGCTGTACCAATAGTTGATCCGTGAGATCCACTACCCAGCAAAGGAACACCAAGGTCACCTTCGCGGCCACCGTAAGAGGTTTGTCCGTAAATCGTCATAAGAAGATTCGCAGACGCGTCCTCAATCGTAACATCACCTACACACTCAGCGTCAAGTAGAGCAGCGCCAATCGAAGCAAACGATGTGGCACCAGTAACAGGCGTTGTGCCCGTCAACGGACCAATCGTCTCCGATACGCCAGCACCTTCGTTTTCAATCGTAAGTGACTGTGTCGTGTCACTTGCGGACGTACTAACGATAGTCAGCACGCCTGACGACACCGGAGTGTCAATCTGGTAAGAACGAAGTTTGCGGCAATTGTAATTGAGTGTAACCATGATTGGCTCACCACTCTCAGGTTCGCCACCAAGCGTTACGGTGTTGATTTTAGCGCCAGTAGCCACATAATGGATGTAAGAGCCTTGTCCAGCCGTGCCATCATCACCAGCACGCGCACGCGCCCACATTGAGTGAGACGCAGGAAGCGCACCGTCAGCGTTTCTATCCATACCATCGTACGCCGCATCACCGCTGGAAGTAAACCAACGCTGAAGGTCGTACTGGACAGAAAACTCATGTGACTCGGTTCCGGCATTGAAATTGGCTACATCTGGGCTACCAACGTTACCGCGAGGATTGATCGAACCCGTAGGAGATACTTCAAAGTTTTGTACGGCATCACTGTACAACAGCCATGCCGGGTCTGCTGGCGTTACGTTTTCAGTTGCCTCACGGACAAACTGTAGACGCAACGACCTAATACCACTCTCGTACGGCATTATTCAGATTCCTCTATTAGTTCAAGGTTAGGGCAGAGACGCACAATGGCGTCAGCGTACTTGTCGGCACACTTGGCCTCACCCTTTTTGTTGAAACGCAATACTATGCGACCCTCTCCGTGACGGAAAGACATCGCCTTAGTCCGCGCTCCTTCAGGAAGGCGAAACTTAGCCATATTGTTCTCCGATTTGCGTACGCCGTAATCGTTTCGGCTATGAAGGGCTTGGACGTTTAACGTTTCGCCCTAAAACGCCTCACGATACAAGAGGCGTACTGTGTTATCGTAGCGGAACAGCACGGGCTTAATTCTAAGCTCCACTTGTTCCACCATGTCTATCCAGTTCACCCAATCCAACTCTGAATCGGTGAACATATTTGTCTCAATGACTCTCTTGACTTCGTTTGACATTTCGTATGTCAGTAGGCGCGGATTGACGGTAATATCTGTGCCGTCTGTTTCCTTCATATCGTGATGTGCCCAACACGAAATCATCATTGTGACCATCATCACGCGCACGGAATCTCCGTTGCCCGCAATGGCACTTACGCCTGTTTCACCACCGCCACGCGGGGTGTAGATCGGCGCAGTAATCGTTACCTGCGGAATAGCTTCCCAAGCTGGGTTGTACCAACCCATATGTATCTTGGGTGTTACCCCTGACGTATTGGCATCATTCCAATTCGCCGTGAGCAGATTATATATCTTAACCTTTGGATCGGTGATTGGCAATTTATTGTCTCTCTCTGTAGGCAATCAGACGCAACGCGCCCATTAGCGAATCTTCGATCTCAGTTATTTCGTAAGTGAGTCCCTCGTAAATAAACTCACGCGGTCTTCCTGTGGCCGTGTTTGTGAGATTTAGCACGTCACCGTTCTCATCCACGTCCTTCGTAAAAAACTCCACTTGCATCATGTAGTAGTGACCAAGCTCCCCACGGCGCTGGAACGGCATACGTGTGTTCGTTACTGTGGACTTGATCGCTTTGACTGTTCTGAGTGTCTTGGTATACTGCTCATCTCCATATACATCTATGCCAGATTTGACATAATCGACTAGTGTGGAATCTATCCCGAGCTTGTCAATCTGATACGCCAAAAGCTTTGGCTGAACCGGGATTGTCATTAGTAATCATCTCCAACCAATTCGGCAGAGCGACCAGATTTTGAAACATCCAGTTTCTTCGCCTCTAGGTGTGTTTTACCGACTCTCGACAAAGCAACTCTAGCTTGGTTCCAGCTTTTCTGTATAAACTCTTCTTCGCCAACACCATAAGCCATGCTGGCTCTGAGCATCCCAGTGTCTTCTATTTTACCGTCTTCTGCCCAGCCAACAGATGCATTCAACAGGTTTCTACGTGCGTTACGCACAACCTCTTGGGCCATACCCTCAAGAATGTTTCTTTTTGGGTCACGAAGTGTTCCCCAAAAAAAGCTAGCAATCCCACGACCAGCTTCTCTACGCACAGCACGACCAACGATGTCGCCAGTAAAGAACCCGTGGAAATCACTAACAAACTTCTGTCCTTCGTACAACCCCGCTCTGGCTCTTATGTTACCGTGGGCACCTACAAAACTAGGTACTTTGAATAGGTTCTTGAACGCCTTGTTCTCGCCCCTACTAGCCATCATGTCTTGTACAGCCTTGGTGAAAAACATTGAAGGCTCATACACCTTCCCCGTTCTCGGGTCGTGCCAACCTTTGTCAATGTACGATGCGTAATTAGCCAAAGAGCCTACCCACACCGTCTGGGCAGACTTGACGTTAAGCCAACCTTTGAAGAAAGTCAAAAACTCAGCAAGAGCGATCATTCCCCAAAGGCCGAAACTGGCCTTAACAAAACCTGTGGTTTTACCACCCATGCGCCCCAAGACTCTGTTTATGGCACGCTGTACGGCCATCTCTTCGCCTCTGGGGCCATAAAACTTACTTATGGTACTAGTGTCTCCCAAGTATCGCGCCACAGAAATGATCTCTGGAACGCCACCGGGAGAACCGATGCCTTTAGGCATTAGTCTTCAGTTCGCGGCTGTGGCGGATTGTCGTGCATTCCATACCAGAATATCTCTGGTTCGTCTGAATCTGTTCCCGCACCCATTGTGAAAATCGGTTGTCCTGTTTGCGCTGACGCGTCAGAACGTAGCTGTCTGGCTCTGCCCATGAAATGGTCATAGGCATCGCCAGCGTTCAGCCACAGGGTACTGAAGCGGTAGTTGACATCGCGGGAAAATTCAGCGGCTAACGCTTCGCACAAATCTGCCGCCGCCATATATATGTCGTCGTTGTTTTCAGACAACGCAAATGCAATCTCGCTGTCTGAAAGCATTTGGTGATCGTCGTCCTTGTCACCAACAAGGAAACGTACTTTATCTCTGTCGAGAACAAGGCTCGGATCGTATTGTGACATATTCTATCCTAAACAAACGGGGTGGCCCGTCCAGCTAGGCCAGACAAACCACCCCGGCTGTGGGTTATTTTACTAACCGTTGTGATCTTACGCCGTAAACTCTGTCAAGTGGACACCGAGATCCGGCGCAACAACTTTCATGTCGTCGGCCTGACGGATCTCAAAGTGGTCACTGTGAGCAAACGCATCGCGCCCTGTCATAATCACACCGCCCATTGGATTTGTAAGACCCGGAATCAAACCTGTCCACGCGAACGTGTAACCGGCTGAAGGGGTGTTAAGACCCGGACTTGGTGCAGCATACAGAAGCATAGCGTTGTGATCTTGTCCAACAGCTACGAAATCAAGCGAGTCAGTCTGACCTTCTTTCGCGCTGTTCTCAACGGCACGCGGCACGAACAGTCTGTTCACACCAAACGCCATCGCAAGCAGATCCTCGTCAATCAGTCCCGTACGCGTGTACTTAAACACGTCTTTTACGGTATCATGGTTGCGGATCACACGATAAGAGATCGGGCTGAGAATAAGGGTGTTAGGCTCAAGCGCCGTCAGACGCTTTGTGCTTTCCTTAAACTCGTCAATGACTTCCAGCGGATAACCAGTAGCAGGAGTCGAGCAAGTAACGAAGTCAGCCGAAGCCGCACCTGTCACATCTGTCGTCCATACACCAGTTGTAAAGTAATCGGCAACCCAACGGTTCTCCGCGTCAATCATAATACTTGACGTTAGAAGCTCCATTGCTTGCCTACGTAGATCAATAGGATCGTCGGCGTTTGCGTACTGACGGTCATCAATCTTATGGGCTACACCGCGCTCAACGCACAGGTAGCTGTCAGATGTGAAGCCCCAATCAGCCACGTCAAGACGACCGCCCAGAGGACGTTCGTGGATGTTACCTTGACGCCACATATCACCGCGATTATAGATCACGTATAGGTCGCTTGCCTTACGTACAGGTACAGTGGGGAAAACCTTATCGGAGATAAAGTCACGACTGTCCTGCGCGTACGCGACCGACAGATTAGTTAGATATCTGTCAACGTGTAGTTCGCTTGGTACAGGTGGCATTTCTAGTTATCTCCTAAAGATTATGCGCCTTGCAATGTAAACTGTACGGCGTTAAACTTGAATAGATCGCCAGATACGGCGTCTTCAAGAGCAATACCGCAAACCTCATCGTTCACGCCAGTGGCGGGTGCAGCAGCTACAGCTAGACCGGAAGCATCAGGAGTGATGTAATCACCCGCTGCGATGGTCCCGCCAGCAATACACTTGCCTTTACCCATAAGAAGGATCGCGCCCTCAACGCCCTGTGCATCGGGCTTGTCCAGCAGTAGAAACGCTGGGCCAGCCGTTGCGCCAGCCAGAGCAAGCTCTGGTGTAGCGTCAAACACGACAAACTTAAACTGATGTGCCGAAAGGTCGGCAGAGGCAGGCTGACTATCTCTGATCTGTAGTAGACCTTCAAGAGCCATTTTAATTTACCTCTAGTTTACTTGTAGTATTCATTCATAAGCTCTGGGTGGTCTTCTCCCGCACGTTTCATAGCGCGTTCGAAGGTGATTGGCTTCTCGGCGTCTCTCATAATCTGGCGGGCATGGCCCTCAAGTTGTGAATAGACATCCTCAGAAACCTGACCCGGAAGGTCAGAACCAATCTCACCAAGGCTTGCACGGATGTTTGCGTCAGCGGCCTTGAAAACCTCAATTAGAGGCTCAATCTTGCCGCCAGCGTCTTCGACTGCCTTCAAAGCATCAACAAGCTCGTCTTCTGTCTTGCCGACACGTAGGCCAGCAACCAGCTTCGCAAGCTCGTCTCTGCGAGTCTTACCTTCAAGGTCGGCAACCTTCGTACGAAGCGCCTCAAGCTCATCACTTGCGGCCTTCTTAGCCTCTTCGGCCTTCTTAGCTTCCTCAGCCTCTTCAGCGGCCTTCTCGGCTTCCGCCTTTTTAGCGGCCTCAGCCTCTTCCTCGGCCTTCTTGGCTTCCGCTTCCTCTGTGACCTTCTTTTCGGCCTCGCCGTCCTCGTCACCTTCCTTCGGAACCTCGTACTTCAGAGCCTTTGCAAGCTCCCCAAGGTCTTCCTCAGTGATGGATTCGCGGTACGCGTTGAGTGTGCGGTAAATGGAAACTACAGCGTCGATGGTGCCATTATCCTTTTCAGCAGACTTGAGAGCTTCAACAAGTTGTTCCTCGTTGGCAGCTTCAGTCTCAGTAATAATCTGGATAATCTCGTCCATTGTATTTGTGTCCTGTGACTTTGTAACCAAAAACATACGCTTGTTCGCGGGACGATCTACAATCGACACACGCGTTGGCCTAATATTAAACATAAACCCTTCAGATGGGCTAGACATCGGCATCTCCTATCGCGTAAGCGTTGGTTGATTGCTACAAATATATGGCTTTGCACACCTTTTTGCAAATTAACGATCTATGAGCAATAGACTTGGATCAATTCGAGCGAACGCATCTATTGAAAATCCTGCGTACTCGCCCTCTTTGATTTTGTCCCAATCGCCCTCAGATTCGACCTTCACGCCCATAACCCACGACCCAGCTTTTACGTCTTGACCGCCAATCTGCGTGTCTTCGTGAGCAATCCACGATTCCACGGGAGTAGCGTCAATGTCCTGACGTGTGTGCTGTGTGTCAATCAGGCGGAAGTTTTTCATAAAGTAATGCGCGGCCTCTTCGATCTCCGATGGTGTTGTCCAGTTAGCGTCGGTGTCGTTCTCCATCGGCTCCATAACTACACCATAAACGATTTGCTTCTCGTCTTCGCCCTTGATGATTGTACCAGAGATTGTGTCTGTAGGCTCAGCCATCTTCTTGGCAAGACGCTTCATCTTGCGCTCGACCTCACCGCTATTGCCGCGAATGTTTACGGCACGCGGATGCGGAACCCATTCGTCAGCTACATTCTTGAGATACTTGTGTGCTGTTTTACCTAGCGCCACTATGTGACGTGGCTCAATTGCCGTAAGCTCAGCAACAAACTCATCCCATACAGCAGCAACTTGTTCCTCTGTCGGCTCCGCAGCCTTACCGTTTACCTCACAAAAGTCTTTCACTATATTTGTAAAATACGCCTGTGAAGCATCTATGCCCAAAGCTCCTACATATAGGTCTTCCAACGTCTTACCTACCATGCCGCAGAATGGGCGGTTGCGGATTTTATCAAGCTTTGAAGGCGAAGCGCCGACAAACACGACCACGGGTTCCTCGGAACCGCGACCGGGCAAGTCGGCCTTTTGTGTAACTTTTCGCGTTGCCTCAGGTTCTTCGCCTTTTTCTTGTTTAATGAGATTCAATGTGGGAACGTCCGGTACTACGGCGTTCATGTCTCTCAGGATATCAACGATATTGTCAGCCTCGCTAATCATTCGCGTGATTTCCACATCAATCGCACGAAGCTCTAGCTGCCAGAATTCCTCTTCCGTCATTGCCTTGCGAATTTCGGCTTCGGAGCGTCCAAGGATCTTATCTAGGATACTCATTCTCTTATCTCCCGTTTTAACATCGGATTTGTTGAATTCGCCCATTGCTACCGCTTGGGCAAGTGCTTTCTTTTTGGCGTCTTTGCCGGTGTAACACTTTCCGGCATCGCCCCACTTCCACCCGTTTTTACCACATCTTTTAAGTGGCATCGGATCTATTCGGCTTAGTGTCGCCGTCCTTCGATTTCTTGCCCTGTGGGCCAGTTTCAAAACCACCACCACCGCCCATTGCGAACGGGGCTGGCTCAGGCTTGACTTCAATGTCGTCGGGCAAACCAGCGGTCGCAGCAAGGTGCGTACGAATCTGCTCACCTGTAAGGTCAAGTCCTGCACCACTTAGAGCGTTAATGTACTGTGCAAGCTCGCCAAGTTCGATTGTCTCAATGTCACCATGAGTCAACCTTGGAAGCTTGTGGTCCGTCTTGCCGTTCAAGGCAAACAAACGGGGGATCAATACTCGGTTGAATTGGTCGGCAATCGCATCCATGTATGAACCTATTGCCACGCTGAACACCTTCGTCTTAGCGGAAGCCATAGCGAATGACCCTACATTCTCTTGTCCGATCAGTACAAAGTCGGCCAGCATAGATGTAGCAACAATTCGGTTCATGCGGTTAATGATTGCGTTCGTGTCGAAGTTACGGCGTCCCAGCGTAGTCAGTAGTTCAAACTTGAACAACTGGTGTCCTCTGTCGTCGTACAACGCAGGAAGCACAAGTCCAGCCTGTGAGTCGTTACGTACATTCTTAACCATAGTCTCGACAGCAGCGAGTGTCGCTTTCTCGTCGTCTGTGGCGGTTGAACGTAGAATACTAGGTGGGACGTAGGCTACGGGGATACCGTTCAGGTCGCGCTCAACCCCGATACCTTCGATCTCTTCCATACGCTTCTTGAAAAACCAAGGTCTGTACGCATTACGCAGAATGGAACGCCCTTCAGGGTTATCCTTCCAAATGCTGGTGCGGAATAGCACGCCTCTGGACAACGGAATAATACGTTCCCTGTAGTCCGGCGCAGGACGCTGGACAATGGATATTAGGCGACCGTTATCGTCAAAGTCCCATTTCTCCAAAGAGTCCTGTGATCTAATCCCAAACTTTTTCCAACCGACCTTGTTATCGTTGAATCTCGACCCGTCTTCCCTTGTCAGAGGCTTACCGTCGCGGATTTTGAATACCGTCTCAAAGAACGACCAACCGAACACGGCCATTGACATGGCCTCGGAAATAAACTCGCTCCACGGACGGTCGAGGTCTTCGATGCACTCTTCTACAAACTTGGCATCGGCCTCATATTGCTGGCCCTCTTCAAATGGCTCCACGCGCCATTCGGCTTGTCGTACAAGGTTAAGCAAGGCCATCATCACGGCACCGATCACCGGATCGTTGTCGCGCATCTCCTTGTACGCTCTAATGGCTTTTGTACCCTGTAGGCTAGTTAGGAATTCTTCCTGTATATAGCCTGACGTGTGCATCAGACCGGAGCGACCGACTTCACGAAATTCGTTACGTGGACGACCTTTCTCGACTGTCGCTACAGCCTCATCTACTAGCTGAAAACTCATATCATCACCTATTGAATGATCCATCCAGATGTTTTAGGCATCAGAATCGGGATCGCATCTCCTCCATATACCGACTGCCTACGCCAAAGCTTTACAGCCATTGCAAGCGCATCCACACAATCATCGTGAACGCCTTTTGGCGCGGCATACAACACGCGGTCGGAGCTTTCTACGTTGACGTATTCAAACGCCTCCAACTCTTCGACAATCACACCTTCTGGAAAAGTGATTTCTCTGTTTTGTATGGCGACCGCCAGCCCTAACATAATGTCCTGTTTAGACTTCCAGCCACCGAATACATACCCTTGAAAATTAGTGTGCCCGCTGGTGCGTAGACGCTCAAGCAACTGATCCCCAGACCCGGTTGAGTCTACCATCGCCGCACACCCAAACGTGATGTGTGTCATGCGCTGGATCGTGTTGTCCCAAGTGTCCTGCCAGCGGTGGAAACGACAAACGTTTCCGTCACGGTCGAGTGCTATCCCAACCGTCCAGTTGTTGTGTTTGGCAACGTCCCAGCCCCAAGCTACAGGCAGGTTGCTACTCATCGGTGCAACGCACTTCTGAATATGCGTGATACCAAACGGGTTGCCGCCATCGTCGGCGGGTTCGGCCAAGTATAGCTCCCTGAATACTATGTCAGGGTAAATCTTCTTGGCGTCTACTATTTCGTCGTACGTAATCACGCCAGCAGCCGCCGCATCGTAGGCCGTGATCTTTACGTAGTGCATATCCGGCTCGTCGCCTGTCTGGGCCAGACGAGCCATTTTGTACATCCAGTTTGCGCGTCCCTTCACGTTCCCAATAATACGCACGGGGGCGCGAGTCGCTGTAAGCGTAGAACGCAAAGCGTACCACGATTCATCTTTACAGCGAGTGGCCTCGTCAACTACGGCGGCGTATACATCCTCACCGTACAACGAGTCCGGTTTGTCGGCTGACTTGAACCAGATGATCGTCCCGTTCCATAGTTTGATAAACTTACGAGACATATTCGCCTCGTACATATCTCTCGGAAAAGCTTCCTGCATTCGGCGGAACGCAATGTCAGCCTGATCCGAAACGGGCGCTACCCACCAGAAGTTTTTGTTCGGTCCACCAAACAGGATCGCCTGTTCGGCCAGCCAAACCAGACAGCCAACTGTTTTGCCAGATTTAGTAGACGCTTCAATAATCGCGTATCTGGCTGTACAAAAGATGCCCTCAAGCTGTTTGTCGTATAGCCAAGGACGTTCGTACCCTAAATCGTTCTCGGGCACTTCGAAGATTTCAAGCTTGTACGCGCCTGTGCCTTCTATAGTCATATAAAAAAACCGCCTATTCTACGATTTCGTAGTCGGCGGCTTCCACTTCTTGCTCTTTCTGTCTCGCAGGGTGCGGACGCCCGATATTCAAAGTAAAGACCTCTCTATCAGACGGTCCCTCCATCACCTGTACCGTACTACGCAAAGAAAACTCTTCTGGATGAAGGCGCTCCAAGAGCCAAGCGTTTGCTTGCCATTTCTTAGGGTCTTTCCCAGCTACGCCAATGCGCCCAAGCAATTCTCTCTTGCGAGCTAG
>Ga0210128_1000010_pt1 | contig 24139 bp, 22 predicted proteins | sample Tolay_CordB_D2_FD_185579 | JGI IMG/M metagenome (GOLD analysis project Ga0210128, IMG submission 185579) | Wetland microbial communities from the San Francisco Bay, California, USA, that impact long-term carbon sequestration - Tolay_CordB_D2... | ecosystem: Environmental > Aquatic > Marine >... | reverse complement strand
CGAATATTATCGCGAAGAGAAGAGGAAGTATCGTCGAGTGACAAGGCCTTTCAAAGTTGTAGTCAGTAACAAGAAACCGAGAAAAAACACTCAAGGTACTATTGTCGATGTAAGCAAAGACGGTGCCCTGATCAAGTTAGACAATTGGACTAATTTTAATAAAGACGAGACAGTCAACTTACAATTTTATACTAATGATATGGTTGTAGATAAAGAAAAACCTAATGTAGTCAATGTGTGTGGTCGAATCAAGAGAGTAACAAAAGAGAAACGTAAGTTAGCAATCATGTTTGTAAAACACGCAAGTATGAAAAAATGTGCTAATATATAGTATTAATTTACATCTATCTTAGTTTACTCATGAGACCTTAGCGTAAAATCCATTAGGTGTCAAAGAAAAATTTTAAAACAGCTATTTTCCGAGTTATATTAACTACCTTTGCAGTTAATATTGTGAGAGTAAGCGTTATTTATAATAAATTGTTGAAAAAAATAACAGTAATATCAGCCAATTTTAGTAGTTATCTACAAATTGACAGAGTTAATCACACCTCACCCCAGCCTCACATGTAACATTAAGTCCATTCACCTTATTCGCTCCAGCCGTTCTTCCCCTGTTCAGCAGGTAGCCTTACCCGGCTTTCAATGATTAAGAAGGCAAGGGCATCCTTCGACCCATTCGACAGGCTCAGGGCAGGCAAGCTCCCCGAGACTACGCTCGGGACAGGCAGGACAGGTAGGGCATAGAGTCTAAACATTTCGAAAGTACCTCCCTATACTCTCTGGGCCAAGCGACCAAAGGCACAGTGCGCCGCGCCGAGCAGGGCAGCCTTATCGTTGAGAATGACCCGAACGGGTATTCTCTCAAGGAACTCTTTGAACCTACCTTTGTTGGTAAAAGCCTTCATGAAGATAGGCTCTTCCAGTTTGGGTAATATTTTTGGCGGTATCCCACCACCCAAGTAAACACCTCCAGTAGTCATAGCTGTTAGGGCCAGGTTTCCAGCAACAGCCCCCAATATGGAGACAAACGCATTCAGAGACGCCACACACAGGGGATGTTTCTCAGTTAGTGCAGCTTCAGCGATTGCCCTTGCTGGATCAATCTCCTCCATGCTCCTGACCAGCCAGGCAGGTTCACTGAAGCGTTTTGAATCCCTAAGCCATGAATAGATATTCACCAGCCCAGGACCCGATAATACCCTTTCCGTGCTTACGTGCCCAAAACGTTGGGAAAGGTAGCGCCATAGTTCAACTTCTGCTTCATTATTCGGAGAAAAATCCGCGTGTCCACCCTCGGAAGCGACGGGGATGTACTGCCCCTCCCCAAAAATAAGCAGTGCCTCTCCCAGACCTGTCCCCGGGGCTACAAGTGCGAGGTTCTGTTCTTTCCTCGCTTTCGCCTTATTCAAGGAGAGAAGCTCTCGGCTGTTCAAAAGAGGTACTGCATAAGCGGTTGCAGTCAAGTCATTGATTAGACCAACCTGCGACCACTTGAAGCGCTTCTGTATTCTTGCTTCAGAGACATCCCAGGGTAAATTTGTAGTTTGGCTCCGACCACTGATCACTGGCCCAGCTATGCCAAAGCACGCACTCTTAATGGATACACGATGTTTATTTAGGAACTGCTCGATAATAAATTCCAGGTGCGGTGCCTCCCGGCTGGGATAAGTCTCAATTACCTTTGCCACAGGACGTCTCTTACCTCGAGAGAAGAGACCCAGATTCGTTTTGGTCCCCCCTATATCTCCAGCTAAAACGATATTTTCATCTTTTGCTATTGACATCATCTTTCTCCAATGATCAGGTCTCCCCTCTTCGCGAGTATCATTCAACTATCAGCTATCAAGTCGTTGAGGACATGAACCGCAGAACCGCAGAACCGCAGAACCGCAGAACCGCAGAACAAGGAACCGCAGAATATCGAAGTGAAAAATATTGTCCTTTTTTTATAAACTTCTGCTGTTCGAAATTCCTTGTTCCATATTGTCCTTCGGACTCCCCACCCTGCGGGCGGGTCCCCAGTTTCGATATTCAAAATATAAGAGAGTCCGAAATTCGCAATAATCTCCCCATTTCACGGGCTAGCAACTCCTCATAGGTATATACTTCTTAAGAGGGCATTCGCTCATGGAGGGGCAGTCACCACAGTTCCTGGGGTGAGTGGTGCAGCCCTTTGAACAGGCATACGAAGCGGCCAATTTAGCACCTGCCCTCTCGTAGATCCCTTCCACCTCTTCCAAGAGAACACCTCTCTTTCCCGGGATATTAGTCATGCCAGCATAGGTGACGTTTCTCAACCCGGCCCCTCTTGCCAGCTCAACACATTTTTTCATGAGCTCTCTTGTTGCCCCATGATGTTCATCCAGAACGTAGTTTGGCCTGAAGGCGAGAAAAGCAACAGGAAGTTTTGTGGAGATGGAAGCGACAAGTCGGCAAAGTGGCTCAATGTCCTCCTCGTTCACTTCAGGAATGATAACTATCCGGTACTCCCAGAGCTTGTCACTGGCGGTTCTAGCTACTATTTCAGCATTTCTCAAGATGGGGCCAACAGCCGTCCCGGAGATAGCCCTCATGGTGTCGTCGTAGAAGGCTTTGATATCGAAGGTTAGAGAGGTGGTAAAGTCAAGAACTCTGTGGAGGGACTTCTCAGTCATAAAACCATTGGTGTCAAAATTGACCTTCAGGTTGGGGCTGAGGCGCCGGGCCTCGTCCACAACCTTTTCAATGAAAGGGAGGTGGATTGTGGGCTCACCGCCAGAGAAAAAGATCCTGTCAGCCCCCATAAGAGTTCCTGAGGTTGACTGAATCATCCTAACGGATTCTCTGGCGAGGGATCCTGGATCCACGTATCCATCCACAGCCATCCTGTTGTCTGGATATTGGGATATGGTCCAGTTTTGACAACCCAAACACTTGAAATTACATCCCGCGACAAAGATGGTATAGCTTTCGGGGGGAGCAGGATGGAGAGTCCTCGATGCGACTACAGGAGCAGACATGCGACAGACGCCAAGATCGCCAGCTAAACGGTCTACACCGCACCTGTGTTCGCATAAAATGCATTCTCTGAGATCATTTTCCATGCTGAAGTCTATCATATGTTTGCTTGTACCTTCTAGCCTGGATGGAGGTTTCAGGTGTCGGGTGTCAGGTGTCAGGGAAGAAAAACAAGAACACTGAAACCTGAAATCTCAGTTTTTGTGATTTGTATTTTCTATTCCTTCAACACCTCGCCATCTTTACTGTCAAAACTATTTAGCTTTGTACCTGTTTACTCCCGTGTATTTCCAGGTTATACTATTAAACGGGTAGGGTTTGGAAAGTCCCCGTATGTACCCTATCCTATTGAAACCTCCCTGGATTTGCCCCACCCTTGCCGGAGTCGCAGGGGTGGGGCACTTTTTGTGGCGGCTTTTGATTCTATCCTCTTTCGCCTGCAAGCCGCCCCATCGGGGTTGCAGATGAGAGGGTGACACTATGGTGACTATGAAGAGGCCTACTATCAAGCTTTTGGTTGTGAGCATTTGTTCGTACATGTTGTTATTTACAGTAAGCTCTTCCCCCAGAGCAGAAGAGCCTTTGGGCTCCACCGCAACATTTTACGTACAGTGATATGATGTCGGGAAAAAAGCCCTGGAAGGGCTTGAAGGAGTAAGCAAAGTCACAAAAGGCTTTCGCTATTTTCGGGAGATAAACACAGTCAATTATGATCCGACAGTGATTACCGTCGAAGAGATGGAAGACGCGCTCAAAAAGGCTGGAACCTATGTGGAAACAAAAAAAACTCCATGATTTTTCGTCGGAGTCATCAACCCAATAAACAGAAGAGCCACTCTCGAGGGGAAAGAAGAGACTCTTACTTCATAGACCAGGTGAAACCGTAGTCATTATCTTTTTTCGTTGAGTGGAGGTCGTCTATTTCTAGACCAGTGGGATAATATCGAATTTTTCTATACAGTTTGCATCTGAAACATTTGCTCCGTGCTCGGCGGAGTCCAACGGGGTCCATAAGGTGCGAAATTATATAGACCCTTTCCATGGTCAGCTTATGGGGGCATTCACCCTCAGCAAAAACCAAACAAGAATTGATCCTGTGGGAAATCAATGTGCTCACCCCCAAGTGAACCAGAATGCAAGCCCGGATTCTTTATTCAAGAAAGCACCTGAGTTGATCTGAGCGCGGTGCGTGTCGCAGTTTTTGGATGGCCCTCTTTTCGATCTGTCGGATACGTTCCTTTGAGACACCAAAGTGCCCGCCGATGCTCTTGAGTGTCTGCGTGGGCCTGCCATCTATACCAAAACGAGATTTTAACACTCCCTCCTCTCGAGGAGACAGAGAGGCCAGAACCTCGCGGGTGACCTCAACCAATTCCTGTTGGCTGATTCCTTCCAAAGGTGACACAGTTCTTTTATCTTCTATGAAATCTCCTAACTGTTGATCTCTGTTGCCAACCGTCGCTTCCAAAGAGGCTGGCCGTGTGGACAACTGAGCGAGCATCGTGACTTTGTCAACAGATAATCCGCTGCGCTCGGCAATCTCTAAATGACTGGGTTTGCGGTCAAGCTCTTCGGCAAGCTCGGACACAATCCTGTGGAAGGAGCTTTTCATCTCGATGACATGAACAGGCAGCCGGATAGTGTTGGTCTTTTCATAAAGGGCTCGAATAATACCCTGCCTCACCCACCAGGTAGCATAGGTGCTGAAACGGTTACCCTTGGTGTAATCGTATCGGGAGACCGCCCTGATCAGTCCCATGTTGCCCTCTTGGATGAGGTCTAAAAAACTCAGACCTCGACCACGGTACCGCTTGGCAATACTGAGCACCAACCGCAGGTTAGCCTTGACCATTTCATCCTTGGCCGTGTTGATTGTGGCAACTACGGCCCGAACCTCAGCGAGAAGTCTCTGGCATATTGCAGCTGCGCCATTGCCGCCGGCGCCACGTTCCAGGGTCGATACAATGTGCTCCACCATTTTTTCGCGCAGTCCGGGATAAGATTCCACCTCGCTCTGCCACTTGAGAATTTTTTTGCGAAAGTCGCCGAAGTGTTTTTCTGCAACGCAGTAGGTGACCACCATGTTGACCACTTCTTCTTGACCTTCCTTAATGGTTCGCGCCAACTCAATTTCACGTTCAGGGGTGAGCAGGTGAAATCGGGAGACATCTTGAAGGTAGCAATTGATGAGATTGGTCTGAAAAAAATCGTCTTCCTCAGTGTCCGAGGTCATGCTGACATCCAGGGGATCTTTCTCCCCGAGAAGATCTTGTTCTTGTTCCGCTCGATCCAATTGTTGCTCTCTGTCAATTGCCCCACACTCTTCCACAGAATCAGATGGGCCATTGTTCCAAACATAGTCCGGATACAGATCTTGAATGGTAAGCTTCGAGTCCGAACGATTGAGAGAAACTGACATGATCACACTCCACAATAAAAAGTGAATAGAGAAAAGGACCGTATTAACCTGTATTTGAAAAAGGGAGACGGCAAAATATCTCCCAGGCTACTGAAATTGTCTGAGAAGTAAATCAGGTGCATTGAGTAAATTCAGGGCAGAAATACTGTATTCCGCCAACGGTTCCCATGTAGGGCTAGCCATCCTCAGAATAAATACTGTCGACTAATGCTAAAATGTCCTCTCGACTCGACGATTCTTTTGAAAGGAAATGATCGGCTCCATACTGGACTGCAGCCTCTCGGTACTCCGGCAAGTCATAACTTGTTAGGATTATGACTTGTATCGTTGAATAACGTCCCTTTATCTTTCTGGTTATCTCGAGGCCGTTTGCCCCGGGCAATTTTATGTCCATAAAAACGAGATGAGGGCGCAGACCCTCTAGTTTCTGCAGTGCTTCCTCTCCGTCCTCAGCCTCCTCGACAACCATTCTAGGAAATCGTTCGCACAGCATCTCCCTGAGGGACTGACGAAAAGGAGCGTTGTCCTCAACAAGCAATGTCTTGAACATCTGGTTTTACCCCACAACGGGCGTGATTTTGGGAAGTATGGCCGGTAGATGCTACAACACCCTACAACAAGCACCCAATGAGTAGAAATGGGGCGGAGACAGTAGATATGGAAATATTACACTGTATTTTCCAGGGAGATAGGTTTGCAGCTGAGTTTACCCTAACGTTGCATACCTACACCGGCAAAAACCGCTGCGCTCGCGCGATAGTCCCGCCCATGGCGGGACGGCTGTGCTCGCCTCAGACAGGACTTCACGTACGGTAAAGTACGCCTCGACCTGTCCGAGCCTGTGCGCAGCCACATCTGAGGCACTCTTGCGCGTTTTTTCTTGGCGCAGGTATGCAACGTTAGGGTTTATATTGCCGGCAAGTGCTTTACAGTTTTCTCCTCAAATTGTATTCTGACAAAAGACCGCCAACTCTATGCTCAGGTGAAACTGGTGAAAGCAAAACGCAGAGTCGTTATTGCCGAGGATCATACTATTCTCAGAGAGGGGCTGCGGGCCCTGCTCTCCGCTGAATCGGATCTCGAAGTGGTAGGGGAGGCAGCAGATGGCCGACAAGCCATTCGGCGGGTGGAGGAACTCAGACCCGATCTTATCCTGACGGACCTCTCCATGCCGAAGATGAATGGGGTTGAGGCCATCAGAGAGATCAAGAAACGTACTCCAGAGACGAAGGTTTTGGCCCTGACGGTTCACAAGGCAGAAGAATTCATTCTCGAGGTTCTGCAGGCTGGGGCTGACGGATATATTTTGAAAGATGCTTCGGCTGAGGAACTTATAATGGCTATAAAGATCGTTCTAGGGGGAAAGCGTTACCTCAGTCCCTCCGTTTCGCAAATGGTAATAGAAGGATATCTCGAGGGCAGGAAGAGCTTTGCGTCGAGTTCACCGTGGGACACACTCACCAAGCGGGAGCGAGAAATTCTAAAACTTATTGCCGAGGGCCATAAAAACAAAGAGATTGCCGCCTACCTGTACATCAGTGTAAAGACGGTAGAAAAGCACCGGGCTAACCTCATGAAGAAATTGGATCTCCACAGTGCTGCGGCCTTGACAGCTTATGCCATGGAAAGAGGGCTGATAACAAGGTGAAGGAATTTCGAATTGCGGATTTCGAAACTGGGAACCCGCCCGAAGGGTTGGAGTCCGTAGGACAATTGCGAATTTAAGAACGTTTACGCCTTTTTCAAATCTGCAATCCTAAATCTCTTTAGCCTGGCCAAGATGCCCTGATAGTGGTTCCTTCTCGCCTGACTGACTCGAGGGAAAAAGACCCTCCGGAGAGTTCTAGTCGTTCCTTCATGCTCCCGAGCCCGAAGCCCCTCTTGGAGCCATCGACATCGAGCGCCTCCTTAAGGTCGAAGCCGCGACCATTATCCTCAATAGTCAACTCTATGGTATCGTTTCTCTTCGTCAGGAAGATAGTGACGCTGTCTGCGCCGCTGTGTTTTGCCACGTTGTTCAGGGCTTCCTGCAAGACTCTATAGATAACAGTCTTCAACGATTCAGGAATGTCAGCTTCTCCTAGGCCGATCTCTTTTTGGATTCTGACGTTTGCATAGGTTTCTTGAAACTCACGGCAAAACCAAGCGATTGTTGCCAAGATACCCAGGTCATCCAGGGTGGATGGCCGCAGGGCCATGGTTATTTTTCGAACTTCTTCAACGGTGCTTTGAATTACCGGAATAAGACTGTTCAATGAATTGACACTTGACTCGGCTACGTCTTTACCCAGTTGTCCGAGGGCATCTTCAATTCTAAACTTGATGGCACTCAAGGATTGGCCAATGCCATCATGGAGTTCCCGGGCGATCCGTGCCCTTTCATTCTCCTGGGCTGTTAGAAGCTGAGAAGAGAGAATCCGGAGTTCATCCTCTGATTTTTTCAACTGCTCGTTCGTTCTAACCAGTTCGGCAGTGCGCTTCTCCACACGCATCTCGAGCTCGGCGTGGGCTTCTTGCAGTGCCTCCTCCGCCCGCCTGCGCTGAATGGCTAGGGCATAGGACTCGGCCAATCGACGAATCGCTTCGAGATCTCGCTCGGTATAATCCTTCTTTTTGTTGGCCAAAGCAATTTGACCAACTAACTCCCCGCCCAACATGACCGGTACAGATAGAAAGCTCTTGAGAGGTATGTGTCCCTCAGGGATTCCAGTGGATGCTGGATATGTTTCAGGCGAGTTGGCGAAGAAAGGTTGTAGAGTATTCAACGAATAGCCCCAGAGTCCTTGGTACAACCCGTCATCTCCCCGCGGGAAGGCAATTTTCTTGTGTTCGACCTCAACTTTGCACTGAACTCCCATCATTTCGGTAAGGGTATGCGCAACATTATCACCAGTAGTATGGTCAATAGAGGAGACGTACCCGTGTGGACTTCCGGTCAACCTCTTGGCTTGGTCCAATATCGTAGTCGTAATCTCTGCGACTGAAGAAGAAGGCGAAATCAGCGGCTTATATAGCTCCGAGAGAGCGGCATTCACACCAAATTCCCATTTCAGTTCATTTTCCGCCTGCTTGAGTTCGGTTACATCTTGTACAACCGTACTCACGCCCTGGACCGTGTCTTCTTCCGACATGAGCGGGTGATAGCTTATCAGCCAGTGCCGTGGAACCTCGGGTTCCCCGGGCGTAACGCCGCGGACCTCAAAGTTGAGGAACGGTTCACCGGATTCCATTACTTGGCGATAGATCGGCTCTATTCGAGGAGTGATGCCCGGAATGACCTCCCCAAGGGTTCGACCGATGTGTGCCGATACGGGCTTTCCATTAATGGCAGCCAGCCTCTCATTTATACGTACAAAACGCAGGTCGGTATCCATCAAACACAGCCCGACTGGGGCATTGGCGTAAATATGATCTAGCTCTGCGAACTGTTCCCGCAAGAGGTTCTCGCTTTCTTCCAACCGCCTAATCATTGGATTGCTAACGCCAAGGAAAATAACTGCCCCGACGAGGACTACGAGAAGTGCTGCACAGATGGCAATTATGCCAGCCTTGACGAACGGACCTCTAACCTCTGCCAGATCAATCTTGGCCACAATCCCCCAGTTCAACTCTGTCACAGGTTCGTACACCGCCAGGACTATCTCTCCCCTATAGTCGAGGCCGACCATAGTTCCGGACAGTCCCGACAGCGCCCGTCGCATGGGTTCGGCCAGTTTTGAGTCAAAAGATACTGGTTTTGGCTTCTCCAGGTCATGATGCCGGTGCCTGAGCAGGAAGAAAATATCATCCCCAGCACGACGAGCAAGGGTGAACTCTCCAGTCTCACCAAAGCCCTTGTAGTGGCTGTGGGCATCGATGATCTGGCTTAAGGTAGCCGCTGTTGCACCATCAGGATAAAATCCGGGGTCGTTTCTTTCATTGGTGGCATCGAACCGGGCGATGGCTTCTATCAGACGAGCCTGACTCTGAGCAGTCTCCACCAGTCTCTCTCGTTGTTGCTCAAAAGAGGTGCCATACAAGACGTAGATGGTGATTCCGACAACAACCATAGACACGGTTGTCATGATGAGAACCAGCAAGAACAGTCTCTTGCGCTCACCCATAGTTGGCCTCCTGGGCTTTATTCAACATTGAAAACCACGTCCTTCCCAGCACAGCGGGATCTTCGATGGGCGTGGTCAGAGGCAGTTAGCTCTGCCTGAAGTCATATAGTGCTGAACTTTCCGTAGCACTGGGAGCGGGATCCAGCCTCATCTATATTTTGAATATCGAAACTTGGGACCCGCCCGCAGGGTGGGGAGTCCGAAGGACAATGTCGAACAAGGAATTTCGAACAGCAGAAGTTTTTTAAAGCTTTTTAACTTCGATATTCTGCGGTTCCTTGTTCTGCGGTTCTGCGGTTCATATTCTCAACGACTTGATAGCGGATAGTTGAATGCTGAAAGCTGATTGGAGAGACCGAATCAGGTTTTGTAGCCCCTCTCAGAAGGCAGCGCAAAGCCATGCCCTTTGCCTACTGCAGCGGGATAGGTCTAACACGAAAGACTCTGTCGTTAGCGCCGAAATGTGGGAAAGAAATATTCAGAGATCCTTCGACACCGAGATAAAAAATATTGCTCCCTGGTCTTTCCCAGGCTCCGCCCAAACTCGGCCTTTGTGGCGTTCCGCTATCTCGCTCACTATGGCTAATCCAAGTCCAGCTCCCTCCACTGCCTTGGAGGTGTCATCCCTGCGAAACGCGGCAAAAAGCCCTTCATAATCTCCCCCCCGTATGCCTTCCCCGTTGTCGCTCACAGAAAAGATGTGGAAATCGTCGTTCCCCTGATATCCAATGCTGATTTCACTGAGGCCTTCTCCACCGTATTTCAAAGCGTTGTCCACAAAATTCCGAAATACCCTGAGCATGGACAACATATCAGCTTTGATTTCAGGTATGGTTTCAGGCTCCAACCAGGTGATTTGCCGAATGGTCAACCGAGGGGAGAACTCATCTTTAATGATTTGAAGAATCTCTCTGAGATCAATTTCTTCAGTTGTTAGCGGCGCCTCCTTGGCCTCGATGTAAGCGTTGATCTTCTCAATGAGCGCTCCGACATGCAGGGAAGCTTTTAATATCTGAGCACAGTACCTCCTGCCTTTTTCATCGAGACTATCGCCATACCGTTCATGAAGACGTTTTGTCAGGCCATAAATAGCAGCAGCAGGACTCTTGAGATCGTGTGATACGGAGTAGGCAAAGTGTTTGATTTTATCAGCGCTTTTTTCCAGAGCCTCCTCCATCTCCTTGCGATCGGTGATGTCCAGAATCATGGCTTGTTTGGACACAGTGCCATCAGAGTTGTAAATCGGTGTATTTACAATATAGTACCAGCGGTTGTCTTTGGGACTTTGCACTTCCCACCGCACGGTTTCGCCTTTTAACACCCGCTCGTTGACGCACCAGGGGCAAATTGAATCACGATCATGAAGAACTCTGTAACACAATTCTCCGGTGGCATCGTAACCGGTTCGTTTGATGCACTCATCGTTCATAAATTCAATATGGAAATCTTCGGAGCATATGTAAACAATTCCGTCAAAGGCTTTCACTATGGCGCGATATCTCTCTTCCCTCTCGCGTAGGACTTCCTCTATCTCCTCACGTTCAGCTTCCAGAGCTTCCAATTCGCTAATCCTCTGACGTAAAATGACGAGCTCATCAATGAGTTCGTCTTTTGCTTTATCTTTGTCTTCCATGCCGTTTTTTTTTGATAAGGACATCGAATCAATTCTGCTGAGCTTCACTTTTGCCCAATAAGGTTAACCCTTACAGAGCAATCGGAGAATTGAGATTGCAAGATCGCGTCGGGAAGCAGAAAATGGGCTAATTTCAGGCTACAAGAAGGCGGGAAAAGTGGCAAGGAAAAAAGTGGTACATGGGTGAGCAACAGCACTACATCCTCCAGAACTTTGCCGTGCGAAGATTCCAAGGTAAACCCAGATTGCCACTCCCTTTGCCTGGAGTGTTGGGGTGGTGAGGTGACAGTAACCGGCTAAAATCTCAAGATTTATTAGTGACATTTCTCCCTTATCTCACAGGCCTGCCAGGGATGGACAGCTGCCAGTTAGGATGGTATGTTTCTTGCTGTTTTAGCCTCTTGAGACGGAGAAGTTAAGAATTTAAGGGTAATTAGCCCGGATTATTCATGAACTAACTTTGCTTTCATGAATATTGCAGGTTAGGAGAAGAGAGGAAAAGTTGTCAAAGGAAATTCTTCGCCGTGGCCTGTTGACTGCTCCGTTGGCGCTGCCGGTGATAGGTGGCGATTAGATCTTGTAACGTCCATGGTGTGCCGCCACCGGTCAGGGGGTGGGATCAGAACCGCTGCCTGAGATGATGGAGTTAGAGGGGCGAGGCCAGAACGCACATTAAAACCGCGGCACCCAGTGGAAACGTATGGGCAAATATGGATTAAAATCCGTGTCTGTATGTTTGTCGGTGCTGCCGGCAAGCCTCGATGTGTCCCCAGAATGTGAAAAGAAAAAAAGAGACTCTTGTCAAGGCTTTACGCTGTTGGAGCTCATCTTTGGTATTCTTATAGTGCTAACGCTTGCCGGCATTGCGGTGCCGTTGACCGCAGATTACCTCCACAAGGCGAAAGTGGACCGTGCGGTTTTGGATATCCGTACATTGGAAAAAGAGATCATCTTATTTGAGCTGGAAAAAGGCTATTATCCTGGTGGGAAGCAGCCGATCATAACGTTCATGCTCGAGAGCATGCAGGAGATTGGCAGGGACCAGTTCAAAGATCCATGGGGAACACCATACCAGTACAGGAATCTCGCCCAAGGGCCGCATGCTGGAGATGGAAAACCCCAATTTTGTCGCAAGGACCGGAGCTATAACCCCCTCAACTACGATTTTGACCTGTACAGTGTGGGACCTGACAGACAAGTTCCGACTCACAGCCAGATCACCAGAAACAAGGGAGCTGATGACATCGTTCGAGCGGCGAACGGGCGTTATGTGGGCTTGGGGGCTCAATTCTAACCGGATTTCAGACCATGAAAGTTGACCGTACATTTCTCCGCAGCAAGGTGGCCAGAAGAATCTTTCTCCTGTTTATCACCTGTGCCCTTCTCCCCGTTACAATCCTAGCAATACTTTCCTTTCAACATGTGACCAGGCAGCTCAATGAACAGAGCCAGGAGCGATTGCACCAGGCAGCCGGAGCCATGGGCATGCATCTTTTTGAGCGGCTCTTGTTTCTTGAGACCGGGATGGAGATTGCAGCCTCCAGCCTCAATGAAACCGGTGAAGACAGGTGGCGAGAAGCGGTGGCGGAAATCAGTGGTCGTCTGAAAGAGCGGCTCGAATCTCTGGGAGTGATTACCGAGAAGGCCAAGCCCATATCTCTTTTGGGGACCGTTCAAGAGCCGCCACCGCTCACCGCTGAGCAAAAGGTGCACCTGCGGCAGGGCAAAACCCTTATAAGTGCCAGGGCCCGGGCGGGTCGGCCAGCGGTCGTTCTCATGCGCAGGTTGCTCGACCCAGACCAGCCGGGCAGAGGAACCTTAGTTGCTGAGGTCAAAATAACGTATCTGTGGCGCGGGGCGGACGAGAACCCGCTGCCGCCTATGACCCAACTCTGGGTACTCGATCAAGCAGGCACGTTGCTCTTCAGTACCCTTCCAGACGCTGTATTATTTTCCGAACAGGAAATACGTGAAATGATCCGTACCCACTCAGGGCCATTTGACTGGCAGTATGAAGAGAGAGAAGGAGTGGGAACGTACTCGTCCTTGTATATGCAAAACGAGTTCCTGGTGGACAAGTGGATCATTGCCCTGGGCGAATTCAAAGCCCACGTGCTCGCGCCCATGTCAAAATTCAAAAAGATCTTTCCCCTTGTGGTCCTGCTGTCACTGTGGGTGGTGTTACTTCTTAGCATTAATCAGATTCGAAGGAATTTGATCCCCCTGGAAAGATTGCAGGAGGGGACAAAACGCATTGCCGGGAGAGACTTTGATACCAGAGTGACAGTCACCAGCGGCGACGAGTTTCAGGAGTTGGCGGAATCCTTCAATGCCATGGCAAGTCGATTGGGCAAGCAATTTAACGCCTTGACCACAATGAATGAAATCGACCGTTCCATCCTTTCGGCGCTGGATACCAGACTCATCGTGGACACGGTGCTCAACCGGATGCGAGAGCTATTCCCCTGTGATTGTGTGGGCGTGGCTTTGCTGGATGCTGAATCTTCAGATGGTGGGCTGATGCATGTCCAATACGGCGAGTCAGAAAGCGAAAACTGGCTAGCGCCCATTAATCTCACAGCTGCCGAGGTGCAGGAATTATATGATCATCCCGAACAATTGTTCGTAGACCCAAATAAGGAAATCCCCCACTATCTTACCTCCCTGGCGGAGTTGGAGGCGGAATTATTTTTGACCCTTCCCATGTTTGTAGCCGAGAAACTTTCCGGCTTGATCGTCCTGGGCTACCTGGATCCGACAGAGGCTAATGAGGAAGATGCAGTCCAGGCCCGTCAGCTGGCTGATCAGGTGGCAGTGGCCATCTCAAATGCCCGACTGATAGAGGAGTTGGACGAACTGAACTGGGGCACATTGTATGCTTTGGCCAGGGCCATAGATGCCAAGTCACACTGGACGGCAGGCCACTCTGAGCGAGTGACTGAACTCGCTTTGAGGATCGGCCAGGCTCTGGGACTGAATCAGAAACGACTGGATGATCTGCATAGGGGAGGGCTGCTGCACGATCTTGGCAAGATCGGAATTCCGCCGGAGATTCTTGATAAGGCAGGTAAATTGACAGATGAGGAATATCAACTGATGCGTGAGCACGTGCGCATTGGAGCGAGAATCCTGGAACCAATTGAGGCCTACGCCGGAATCATACCAGTGGTGTTGCACCATCATGAATATTATGACGGCTCGGGATACCCCGACAATCTCTCCGGAGAGGATATTGATTTAGGGGCTCGCATATTTACGGTGGCCGACCACTACGACGCTCTCATTTCAGACAGGCCGTATCGTGAAGGATTGCCTAGGGAGACCGTCATTGGTTTCATAAAAGAGGACTCTGGTACCAAGTTCGATCCAAAGGTGGTAGAGGCCTTCCTGGAGGTGATGGCCCAGGAAGAGAGAGAAGCGGTATCGAGTTAGCGGGCGAAGAAAACGGTATTCTTTTTGTTGGAAAATTCCCTACAGCCCCTGCAGTGGGACCACAGGGAATTTTCAGTTTGAGGTGGTATTGTTCTTTTTCGGGGTTTATATTAAAAAGGTTTGTAACTCGATCCACGCGATTGGGAGACGCGAGTGAAATCAAAGAGCACCTTCATAGCGTTCGCGATTCTCATTCTATTTTTCGGAGCGCAATGTCAAAAGGAATTCACGGTTCCCGAGGAGCTAATCGGGGTTTGGGTGACAGATGACCCAAAATACGTGGACCATCCCTTTGAAATCAAAAAGGACACCCTCATTTTTGAACAGGGTCTCGGCTACTTTGATTTTGATGTGTTTCCAATCGTGGATTTGGAAAAAATGGATGAAGATGGAAATACCTTGTACATCATCCACTATCTCATTCGAGCAGGACGGAAGTTTGAGTTCTCTTTTTACTACACCCCAACAGAAGGGGGCGTGATCAGATTCAAAAACCAACCTGAAATGAAGTGGACCAAGAAGAAATCTTAAGTGCTCTCTGTCTCTTCCGACTTTTATGTTACCGAACTCTCGGTCTGCCGAACTCTTTTTGTTGGAGATTAGCCTTATGCTTACAGAAAAGCAAAAGCTAGAGGTTCTGACCAATCTAGGTACGGAACTCAACCAGGTCAAAGACCTTGACATTCTCATGGAGCACATACTTACCGAGGCCCGGCGGGTTGTGAATGCTGATGCCGGTTCCATATACATCCGTGACAAAGAGGAATTACGTTTCACCTATACTCAGAATGCCACGCTGCAAAGGAGACTGCCTTTAGGAGAGAAACTTATCTACAATATTTTTACGATTCCTGCAGACGAAAGTAGTATCGCAGGTTATTCGGCAATCACCGGTCAGGAGCTGAATATTCCGGATGTCTACACACTCGAAAGCACCGTCCCATATCGCTTCGACAAAAGATTCGATGAGACTGCTGGCTATGAAACCCACTCGGTCCTGGCAGTTCCGTTGAAGACAGTACGGGAAGAAGTCATCGGTGTCCTTCAGGTTATCAATGCCCAGAACGATAAGGGCAAGATTATGCCGTTCTCAGAGGAAGACGCCAAGATGATGGTTCATTTTGCCAGTATGGCCACCATGGCCTTGGAAAGAGCACAGATGACCCGAACCCTCATCCTGAGGATGATCCGGATGGCAGAACTGCGCGACCCCAAAGAAACAGGACCTCACGTCAACCGGGTTGGATCGTATTCCGTGGAGATATATGAAAGGTGGGCCAAGGAAAATAACATTTCCGCAAAAGAGATCCAGATCAAGCGCGATGTGCTGCGGATGGCTGCCATGCTCCATGACGTGGGCAAGGTTGCCATATCGGATCAGATTCTAAAGAAGCCAGCTCGGCTCACTGACGAAGAATTTGACATCATGAAACAACACACATTTTTCGGGGCGAGACTTTTTATTGACAAGAAATCAGATTTCGATGAGGCCGCAGCAGAAGTTGCCCTGAGCCACCATGAGTGGTGGAATGGCAAGGGTTATCCTGGGCATGTCGATCTGGCGGCAACCGGACCGGGACTGAGTTTCTCTGTGCAACAACTGCAACCACAGGGCAGAAAAGGCGACGAGATTCCCCTTTTCGGCAGGATTGTAGCCATAGCTGACGTCTACGATGCTCTGGCCTCCAAAAGAGCGTACAAGGAGGCCTGGGACGAGGCAGATATCATTAAAACCATGGAACAAGGTGCGGGGCAACAGTTCGATCCCGCGCTCATCGAGGTCTTCTTTTCCTCCCTGGATGTGATGCGATCTATTCAACAACGCTACCCAGACAAGGAAGAGTAGTCCATTTTTCCCCGTTCTCACCCTTCTTGCCGAGTCAACCCAGATACAGGCAATAGAAACCTACATGGCTGTTTGGCGAAACGGAGAAGTTATCCGTTATAAGTTATAGGTTATACGTGGTAATTATATTCTACACCTATGGATGTTAAAATTGACAAGAGTACTTTGCAGACATCCGTACAACGAATAACGAATAACGTATAACTGATAACCCTCTTGTGCTAAGTACTTAGTGGTTACTGCCCACTGCCTCGTTATCGAGGCGCGAGGCGCTGAGCTCCCCCTGGTCACTGCCTGCGGCAGTCCTCGCAGATGCCATCAATGCGGACTTCGACTCTTTCGATCAACCCTGGAAAGGAGGAGCGCTCAAGGGGCTCCGTGTCCAAGCTAATATGTTCGGGACGAAGACATTCCATTTCACCGCATTCTACGCAATAGAAATGGGAGTGCGGCTGGTGGTTGGCATTTGGGGCCAACCCGTAGCGAAAAGAGCGGTCGCCGGCACTAATGCGCTCAACCAATTTGTTTCCCACCAATAGGTCAAGAATTCGGTAAACAGTGACCCGGTTAACATCCCGGCTTTGGTTCAAGGCGGCAATAATCTCCTGCGCACTGATGGGGTGGGGGCTGTTTCCGATAATTTCCAAGACACGCAATCGATTGGGAGTTTGCCCCAAACCACTATGTTCAATGAGATTCACATAGTCACATTGATTGCACATAATTTTTTGCCTTTCTCACGTCGGTTGTTCCGGTAGCTGTCGCAAATGGGGCCCCAAGTCATTGCTGTGGACGTGGGGTTCCATGAGCTGTCAAGCGGAAAAAAACCTTTTCGCTTTCAAAAACTCAATCAAGAGTGAAATGAAAAAACAAACCCCCGCCACCATGATAATGGTGGCGCCTGAAGTAAGATTGAAAGTGTAGGAAAGCCAGAGCCCAACCATAGTAAAAAAGCAGCTCAGCAGGAAGGAGAGGAACATCATCTTTTTGAGAGATCCGGCGTATTTTTCGGCTATATATGGTGGAATGGTCAGCAGGGCAATGACCAGGATTAACCCCACAATCCTGATAATCATGACCACGGAGAGCGCTACCATTGCCAGGAGAAGAAAATAGAGGAACTTTACGCGGACGCCCCTGACTTGAGCAAAATCTTCGTCGTAGGAAAGTGCCAGGAAATCATTGTAAAAACAAGCCACAGCCAAGAGAATCAAACCGTTCAGAACTAACATAAGCCAGAGATCGGTTGTTGGAACGGTAAGTATACTACCAAAGAGGAAGCTCATGAGGTCCACGTTATAGCCTGGTGTGAGATCCAAAAGAATCACACCGAGGGCCATCCCCACTGCCCAGAGAACACCAATGATGGTGTCGGCCCGATGTCTTGCTTTCAGCGTTACTGCCGCCATTACCATGGCAATGAGAAGGGCGAATCCCAAAGTTCCCGCCACGTAGGGCAACCCAAAGAAGAAGGCCAGGCCAATGCCGCCATATGCTGCGTGGGCAATGCCACCGGAAAGAAACACGATCCGATTTACCACAATGAAGGTGCCGATCACCCCGCAAGCGATGCTGGTGAGAAGGCCGGCCAAAAGCGCATTTCTCATAAATTCAAACTGGAGAGCTTCAAACATATCATCAAGTCCTATTCAGCAAGTCTGCCCTGATAACGTATCTAAAGTGTTTGCAAAATTGTCGTTCTTCAGGAGTATTGGAGTGCTAGAGTGCGAAAATACCAAATCACAAATCACAAATATCAAACAAATAACAATGACCAAAATTCCAAACCTGTTTTGGTCATTGAGTATTGGAATTTGAGATTTGTTTGTAATTTCTCCTTCGGAGTCCCCACCCTCTGGGCGGGGCCCCGGTTTGGTGCTTGAGATTTGATATTTTGCAATGCTCCAATATTCCATAGACCTCACTATTTCTGGATCAGCTGTTTATTACTCATCCTCCTCGTGTTTCTGCAAAACTCTGTGGGGCAAGCCGTGGGCAACGATATCCACTGGACAGCATTGATAGGCCAACTCGATCATCTCTTCGTTGATTTCTGCATGATCATGGTGGAAAACCTGCTGATTTACGCAGGCAACAGATTTGATATGACTGGAAACAACACCGATGTCGTGGCTGACTACAATGATAGTTACCGTCTCGTTGAGTTCCTTGAGAATATCAAAAAGATCGGTCTGGTGTTTACTGTCCACACTAGCCGTGGGTTCGTCCAAGAAGAGTACCTCAGGTTCATCCACCAGCGCTCTGGCAATGAAGACCCTCTGCTGCTGCCCCCCAGAGAGCTCCCCGACGCGGCGATTTGCAGATTCCCCCATTTCCACTCTTTCCAGGGCTTGTTGGGCTGCCGTCCTGTCTTTTTGGGTGTATCGAGACCAGGCCCGGCTCGGACGCAGCCTTCCCATGAGCACCACATCGAGCACTGATATTGGAAAACTCTGGTTGAAATGGAGGTGCTGAGGCATGTAGCCGATGCGGTGGGAGCTCTCCCGCGGGGATTGGCCAAAGATACGTATAGCACCTCGCTCGGGCTTCAAGAGGCCGAGCATCAGTTTGAGGAGCGTAGTCTTACCGCCACCGTTGGGACCCAGCAGGGCGACGAAATCTCCCCCGCGAACAGTAAAATTTACGTCCTGAAGAACTGGAATTCCATTGTAGAAAAACCAGACATCTTTAACCTCTATAATTGGTTCATTCATGAAACACCTCACCTCAGAGCGGTACTGAGCTTGGCTGCTACCTGGCGCAAGTTCTCGGCCCAATCGGGGGCGAGTGGATCCACGACAACGATTTGCGCGGTTGTGGCTTGCGCTATTGTTCGAGCTGCTTGCCAGGAGAATTGAGGTTGGACAAAGATTACCTCGATACCAATTTGTTTGCCGTACTGAATTAGATATTTCAGTTCCGCTGGTTTGAGTTCCTTGCCTTCAATTTCAATGGGCACTTGCTCCAGTCCGTAAGCGTGAGCGAAGTAACCCCAGGAAGGATGGAACACCATGAATTCAGAATGATCTGCCGTTGTCTGAAACAATCTTTTCAGTTCTAGATCAAGGTCTACGAGTTCCGCGATGAAACTCTTATAGTTAGCTTGGTAAAGAGCTCGATTAGTTGGATCAAGAGTTTCTAGTCCATTCAGAATATTTCTGGCCTGCTGCATGACCAGCGGCGGAGAAAGCCAGACATGGGGATCCTTTCCCATGTGGTGATCCTGCCCGTGCTCGGTCTCACCATAATGGTGTTTTGATTCTTCTTGATGTGCGTGGTGAGATTTCATCGCCCTCTTTTCGATACCAACTTGGGTATACACAATGTGCATCTTGGAGTTGGTGGCCACAATCTTTGGAAGCCACGTTTTTTCAAATGGCACGCCGATGGCGAAGTAAAGGTCGGACTTTGCCAGGGCGACCATCTGCTTGGGCTTTGGTTCGTAGGTGGCTGGACTTGCTCCCGGTTGGACCATAACGGCAACCTCAACGAAATCTCCGCCGATTTTCTCGACGAAGTACTTCTGGGGCAAAATGCTCACGAACACCTTGAGGGGACGGGCGAGAGTAATCTGGGCAATAGACAAGAATAGAACCAACAGTCCAGAAATGGCCACCTTTTTCACAGTGCTGTCACCTTGCTTGTGTTCTGGCGGTGTTGCGAGTCCGGAGTCCAATACGAATTATGCAACTTAATTGCATCAGAGTCAATTTTTAGATTGCAGATTGTAGATTTTAGATTTCAGATTTTGCATTGGAGATTGCGGATTGCAGCGGTGGGAGCGATTCTTGCCGGTGTGGGTTTGCAACGTTAGGGTTTACGCTTCCAGTACTCATTTGCTGAGACCGGATCGTAAATACGGTGTACTCCGTAGACCTTCACGGTGGGGGAGAAGCGATATTCGTCGGCTTCATGAAAAAGTCGGTCCACAGTCATGAGTGTACCGACAAAGGCCCCGTGTTTCTGATAAGCCTCTTTACTATAGGCAGCGCACGTGGGGTAGCTTGGGCAGCGATCCCCGTCCACCGGGGAAATTACTCCTGAAAAAAAGGTGAGAAGAGAAGTGAAAAAGCCGGAAGTTATAGACGAATTGGTAGGGTCACTGTGCCGGTGGGCAGAAGACCGGTGAACTGGACTATCCCAGGGTCCATTCATTGGGTCCTCTGCCGCCAAGACTGGCGGTGCTTTGGCAAACACAACCACCAGCATAAGCAGCATGAGCCAGTAACCAAGCAAGCCCAATCGTTTCATCCAATTCTCCCAACCAGAGGCAGAAACTCAATACCCGATAACCGAACAGCAATGGTAACTTCGAGCTGGGTTAAATGCAAGACGCATACCCCAATGACAAAAAACTGGAACCTAGAAAACCTGGTACCCAAAGCAAGGCCAGAGTTGCATGGCTTTGATGGAGGTTTCAGTGTTCCCCGCTGCAGCTTCGCTTCAGACGGGATTGCCGCTTCGCTCCAACACGTTTCAGCTTTTTTGTTCTTTTCCTGACACCTGACACCTGAGTCCTCAACCATTCCAGACCACCACAATAGCTCTCGCTGCTTTTTCCCCCAGGCAACGAAAGCTGTGACTAAGGTCTGATTCAAAATAAATGCTGTCTCCCGACTCAAGCACCTCCACCCGGGACACGCTGCGAAACTCGAGCGTGCCCTCAAGAACATGCAGGAATTCCTCTCCGTCATGGTTCATGAAGACCATCTCGCTGCTATCCTGCACAGGAAATTCCACTAAGAAGGGTTCCATCTGCTTGTCGGTCTTCTTGGTCTCTAAGGTCTCATACACATAATTGACCTCACCCTTGCGGTGGTGAGGCCGCTTTTCTACTCGAATCCGTTCATTGTGTCGTGTGATGGCAATTTTATCGCTCCCCACCTCGTCCTGAAAGAAGTGGGCTAAGCTAACATTGAAGGCCCTGGCCACCTTGAGCAGGGTAGCCACGGGTGGAACCACGTGGTCATTTTCAATTTGCGAGAGAAATGGCTTAGACAAGCCAGTTTTGGCAGCCACATCCTGTAGAGTGTAATTCTTCTTCAGTCTCAGTTCACGTATCTTACTGCCAAGCTTGAGAGCCTTCACACCCAGCTGAATGTCGTCTCGAGACTTCCTCATCTTCTCTCCTCACAATTCAAGAGGCTATAACCCGCGGGATTCCCCAACACCGGAGACCTCGGCGTGTATCCCAACAGTCGCTTCAATCACTTTCATTTTACACCAACTCTTGTTTGTCTAAAACAAAAAAGGTTTGTTTCCGTAAAACAACAAGGTCGGGCAGATAATGGGGGTGGTGAGTGGGTGTTATAAGTCGAGTCAGCCCCGCGACAAGCTCGGGACAGGCACGCAGCCGTTGCAAGTAGGCACTCCTTCGACCCATTCGACAGGCTCAGGGCAGGCAGGCTCAGGACAAGTAGGAACAAAGGTGCTGAGAAGTCAGAGGTCGGAAGTCGGAGGTCAGAGGACAGAGGACAAAGGGCAAACTGAATATTAAATTCGAAATCATAAGCACGAAGCACGAAACAAATCCGAATGATCAAAATTCAAATGACCAAAACAAGACAGACTGAAATTTGTTCTCAAGTTTTCTTTTAGGACATTGGAGAATTCTGATTTTGAATTTGTTTCGGATTTCGAAATTTGAACCCTATGCTCCATGCCCTATGCGCTTTGCTCTATATGCTATTGCCTGAATTGGAAATCTTTCTCTTGAAGAAGCTTCATACACGCATCTACCACATCTGGGTCGTACAGTACTCCCTTGTTCTGAGAGATTTCCTCTAGGGCCATGTCGCGGCCCAGGGTTGGCCGGTACGGTCGATGCGAGGCCATTGCCTCTACTACGTCTGCCACAGCCAGAGTTTTAGCCTCGATCATGATGTCATCGCCGGATAGACCTACAGGATAGCCAGAGCCATCAATTCTTTCGTGATGTTGCAGGACAATCTTTGCAACTGGCCACGGAAATTCTATCTCCTTCAAGATTTCATATCCCACCTGGGGATGATCCTTGATTAGACTATGCTCGATTTCAGACAACTGTCCAGGTTTACTGAGGATTTCAGCCGGCACACAGATCTTTCCCAGGTCGTGAATCAAGCCGGCTATACGGATTCCATCAATTTGGTGGCCTGACAGTGCCATCTCTACTGCCAGCCCTCGAGCCAGATCAGACACACGTCGCTGGTGGCCGGCGGTGTAAGGATCTCGCCTTTCCACTGTCAAGGCCATGGCTTGGACGATTCCGCCCATGGCACTTCTCAATTTGGCCAGGGTAGATTGAACTTCTGATTCGGCACTTTCACGCCTGACAATGTCTTGTTTCAATTGATCGTTGACTTTAATCAGTTCGAGGGTTCGTCTTTCAATGCGACCTTCCAGGTCGTAATGAATTCTTCTGAGTTCTTTCTCGCCAAGCCATTTTGTGCTCAAGGAGGCAGCGAAGTGTTGAATCTCGAGGTTGTGAAAGGGCTTCTGCAAGTATAGGAGCTTATCGGTTGGCGGCACGCGAGAGGCTATTTTTTCTGGTGTGGTACTGGTATCTGAATAGCCGGTCACCATTACTATTTCTGTGTAAGGGTCCAGAGCCCGAATTCTCTCTGCCAGCCAAATCCCATCAGGCCCCGGAGGCATCCTTAAATCGAGGAAAGTCACTGCAAAGTGCTTTCCCTCCTCCACTGCTGTTCTAAAAGCATCAAGAGCTTCTTCAGCTTGACTGCAGAGAGTTAAATCAAAATGGTTGGGGTTGGACTCGGGTTGGAGTGTTTCTTGGTATAAGGACAGAATTGCTGGTTCATCGTCCACCACAAGGATACGAATTGAGTTGGGTATGGGTTTAGCCATTAATGAAATGTCCTATTCGGTAGAAAAATCCAAGACGGGCAATGCAAATTAAGTGCAAGAAGTAGACCATGCTCGGAGCAGCCGATTCATGCATTATCCGGGCTATAAAAAATGGTGGGAAACAATATTAGAATGGAGTTTCGGAAGGGTCTGGAATTTCTTGCTTAGACAAAATTATATGAATCAGTCATTCTTAATTTTTCTTGTCGGCTCTATGTCCAGCAAAGTAACACCGGCTATATTGATAGTCTTATATTCCTTAATGTTTCTCAGGTCTGCCATATACTTGTTAATCAAGTTTAGTTGCCCTTTTATTATCGACAATTTTTCTTTTGTGTTTTCCTCATTAGTGCTCTCAGACAACAGATCGACGTAGCCGGTTATTACGGTCAAGGGTTGGCCTAGCAGGTGGGAAAGAGTAGAAGTTGTTTTGAGAACTCCTTGAAAACTATGTTCTTGGCTTGGTCCCCAGCCGGATCTTCTGTCTTTCCCGCTCCTTCTATCGGTACCACTCCTCCTGTCCGTACCTGCTCTCCTATCTTTATCCGAGCGTCTGTCGGTTTTTTTTCTGCGGTCTAGGGAATTTCCCGGCATAGACTATAAGCCTTTCCGATAACCTCATAATCCCTGCCCGCCAGGGGAGGGGAAAACGGTGGTTGGACGGCCTCATCGGGGCAATCAAAGGGTAACGCAAAAGGCTATCAGTATTAAAAGATCGTGCCAACTTGGTGTGGTACTATAAGTGTTGTTATTTTAGGTGTTTATGTGGTTGGGGAGTAGGGAGGGGTATTAGAAATTAGGTAATTAAAGCCAGAATTTTGGTAAAAAATTACCACTTTTACTTCTCCGCCAGCAACCGC
>Ga0210128_1000007_pt1 | contig 28628 bp, 21 predicted proteins | sample Tolay_CordB_D2_FD_185579 | JGI IMG/M metagenome (GOLD analysis project Ga0210128, IMG submission 185579) | Wetland microbial communities from the San Francisco Bay, California, USA, that impact long-term carbon sequestration - Tolay_CordB_D2... | ecosystem: Environmental > Aquatic > Marine >... | reverse complement strand
TTCTATAGTGCGAGCCTAGCCATTCTAGCCGGTGTGGGTCTGCAACATTAAGGTTAACTCTCATTATATTACTCCTAGCTCCATTAACCAATACAAATAAGGGATAACACCCAATTGAGCTCTATCTCAATGGGGACCCTAATCTGGTCCTCCCGTCTCTGGGAATTCTATTTGCCGGGCTTCAAACCAGAGTCCTTCCAAATCGTAAAAAGCTCTCATGGGCTGATAGAAGATATGGACTATCACATCATTGAAATCAAGCAATACCCAATGACCTTCAGTCAGGCCCTCCACGCCCATGGGTTTGACCCGCCGCTGAACCAGAGCTTCCTCGATGTAGCCGGTTATCCCCTGAACATGCCGAGTGGAACGTCCGGCACAGATAACAACATAGTCGGTATAGGTAATGATTTCATCAACTTGATATATTGTTGGGTCCTCGGCCTTATGAGCAGCCGCCACCTGAGCACATAACAAGGCTTTTTCTAGAGCCGAGATTTCCTTCACCTTCTTGGTCTCACCCTGCTTACCATGGCTCCTTTTCATGTTTCTCTGGTCTCTCTATAGTTGCTGGTAAAGTCCTTGTTGCTGGATGTACTCTTCCACCTTTTTCGGCAGCAAATAACGCACTGTGCCCTGCTCGGCCAGAAGTTTGCGAATGGTGGAGGAGGAAATATCTAACAGTGTTACCTCGCGATAGTAGACAGTATGTAGGCTAGGGTGGAGGTATCCCTGTACCTTAAAGTCAAAAGAATAACTAGCCGAAACCTGCGTGCTAAGCATGGCATCTAGAGACTCTGGGGAAAATCCAGGCCGGGCTACAACCACAAAGTGGCAGAGGGAAAAGAGCTCTCGGTAGCTCTTCCAGGTGGGCAGTTCCAGGAAGGCGTCCAAACCCAAAACGAAGTAGAGCTCTTCGCTGCCACCACGTTCTTTGGCCAGTTGCGTCAATGTTTCCACCGAGTAGGATATGCCCGGACGCTGGTATTCCAGATCCGACAACACGAAGAGTGGATTTCCTTCCATCGCCAGCTCAAGCATGTGCCAACGATGATCAAAAGAGACCAGCCCCACCTCGGATTTATGTGGCGGCTTTGCTGCAGGCATGAAGATCACCTGCGCCAGTTGCAGCGATTCGGCCACCTCTTGAGCGGCCCGCAGGTGACCAAAGTGAATCGGATTGAAGGTGCCGCCCATAATGCCTACAGCCAAAGGCTCTCTCCTGCTCACACACTAGCAGGCTGCTGAAAAAGTCACCGAATATGTCATTCTGAGGAGCTGCAGGCGACGAAGAATCTCGTAACATGTTGATTTTACTAGCACCAAGATTCTTCACGGAGCCTGTCCTGAGCCTGTCGAAGGGCTCAGAATGACACTGCTAGCGAGTATTTCAGCAGCCTGCTAGTGCTTAGTTCCTAGTCCTTAGTTGAAACTACTCCCTGACCTGACCGTCACCCAACACCACAAATTTGTTGGTGGTCAATTCTTCAACCCCCATTGGGCCGAAGGCATGGAGCTTGGAGGTGCTAATGCCAATCTCTGCCCCCAGCCCTAACTGGTAGCCATCGTTGAAACGCGTCGAGGCATTGACCAGCACCACGGACGAGTCTACTTTCTGTAGAAACTGATGTGCCCGTTGATAATCAGTGGTGATTATGGCCTCGGTATGCATGGAACCATAGGCTTCAATATGCTCGATGGCACCAGCCATATTGGGAACCACCCGGACTGCGAGAATGAGATCTAGATATTCCTCAAACCAGTCCGCCTCGGCGGCTTCTTTCACCCCCGGAAGAATGGTTCGGGTTCGCTGACAGCCTCGAAGCTCAACCCCGGCCTCGGAGAGCGATTTTGCCACGCGAGGCAGAAAGCTCTCTGCCACAGCCTCATGAACCAGGAGAGTCTCCATGGCATTACAGACGCCCGGGCGCTGAACCTTGGCGTTCATGCAGATGGTCTCGGCCATAGTAAGATCTGCGCTGGTATCCACAAAAATATGGCATACTCCCTTATAGTGTTTCAGCACCGGCATGTGAGCGTTTTCCACCACAAAACGGATAAGACTCTCACCGCCTCTGGGAATGATAAGATCAATGTTTTCCTCTTGCTTCAGCAGTTCGGTGACCGCCTGACGATCGGTGGTGGATACTACCTGAACCCCATCTCCTGGCAACCCCCCCTTTTTTAACGCTTCTTGCAGAATGCTCGCCAGACAGCTATTGGAGTTAATTGCTTCGGAGCCACCGCGCAAAATCACAGCATTACCAGCTTTGAGACAAAGACCAGCTGCGTCTACGGTAACATTGGGCCGCGATTCGTAGATAATACCTATGACGCCCAAAGGAATACGCATTTTACCAACTTTCATCCCGTTGGGACGAGTCCACATCTTACCAATGGTACCCACCGGATCAGAAAGCTGTGCAACCTCTTCCAGTCCAGTTGCCATATCTTCCAGCACCCTATCAGTGATACGGAGCCGGTCGATCTTTGCAGCCCCCAGCTCTGCCTCTGCTGCGGCCACGTCCTTACTGTTCTCTGCTTGAATCTCGGTGCGGTGCTGCCGCAACAAAGCGGCCATTTCTCTGAGTGCAAGGTTCTTGTCTTCACTATGGGCCCGGGCCATGAGCCTGGACGCTTCCCTGGCACGTTGAGACATTGATTGCATCATCTTCTGGATCGTCGTGCCCATCTTTCCTCCTCGTTCTTATCGGCGGGCAGTGCCCACCCCATCACCTTAGCAAATCCGAAACCGGGGCCCCGCCCGAAGGGTGGGGAGTCCGAAGGACCAAATTCGAATATTAGGCCAGATGCCTCATGTTATGTATGTTCATCGTCCGATGCAATTGCTTCCCTCAATACAAAGTTATCGCGATGAATTACCTCATCTGAATGCTTGTACCCCAGAATATCCTCTATTCTGTGGCTGCGCACACCTTTTATCTTATCGATTTCATCAGCCGAATAGTTCACCAAACCGATGCCAATCACTTCCTCTTCATTGTTCAAGCAGCGCACCGGGGATCCCACTTCGAATTCTCCTCTGAGCCCAATGATTCCAGTGGACAGGAGGCTCTTGCCCCGTGACTTCAATGCTTCTGCGGCCCCACCGTCCAGAATAATGTCTCCCTGGGGTTTGAGGGTATGAGCTATCCACTGTTTTTTGCTGGACAGCCGCCGCCCGGCTGGCAGGAAGAGGGTACCCACCTCCTCGCCATCGAAGATCTGCTTCAGAACGTAGCGATTTCTGCCGTTGCCGATGATCATCGGCACGCCAGCAGCGGTAACTTTCTTTGCTGCCAGCAGTTTGCTCACCATGCCGCCAGTGCCCAACCTCCCCGGCTGGTCTCCTGCAAAGCCCTCCACCTGCTGATCAATGCGGTGAACCACCGGAATGACACTTGCGTTCTGATGCTTGCGCGGATCAGAGTCGTAGAGTCCATCCATGTCGGTCAAGGCAACCAACAGGTCGGCCTCGGTGAGTTGGGCGATGAGCGCTGAGAGATTATCATTGTCGCCAAACTTTATTTCATCCACTACCACAGTGTCATTCTCATTGACGACGGGAATTATCCCCCAGTCTAAAAGCGTTTGCAGTGTATGACGAGCGTTTAGGTAGCGGCGGCGATTGATTAGATCATCGCTGGTGAGCAGAATCTGCGCTACCTTAAGATCATAGTGGCTGAAGGCTTCCTCATATGCCTGAATCAGGCTGCCCTGGCCCACGGCTGCGGCCGCCTGTTTTTGAGGGATGGTCTTTGGCATCTCGCTCAGCCCCACTTTACGAATCCCGGAAGCGATGGCCCCAGAAGAAACAATCACCACCTGGCGGCCCTGCTCCCTCAACATGGATATCTCATCGCAAAGCCGATTGATAACACCCAGGTCAACTCCGCGGCTGCTGGTGAGCACAGAGCTCCCCACCTTTATGACCACTCGCCGCGCACTATCTGCCACTTTTTTGCGTTCCTGAGAAATCACCGATACGCTCACCATAAGTGAAGGTGTCAGGTGTCAGAAATGATAGAACTGAACACTGAAACCTGAAACCTTAGTCATTATGAGAGGACCAAGTTTCTAGCCCGGATTATTCATGAATCTGTGTCGTGAGACCGTGAAGATGGCCGTTCCACCTGGCAACCGCAGGGGCTTGAATCCGAGGCGTACTTGAACAGTACGTCGCAGGGTTCAAGGCCCGAGGACGCCCGGAAGGACGGTCATATCCACGGTCGGAGCAGCCGATTCATGAATAATCCGGACTAGGATTAAATAAACCACACAGAACACGAAGTACACTAAGAATACAATTGTATCATGAAAAATCCTTTGTGCCCGTTGTGTCCTCTGTGGTTATAGACAACCTTTTCGTTCCACCGTTCCGCAATTGGGTCAGTTGCTCGGCAATTTCCCAGATCAATTCCTGGGTGCCCTCGCCTGTCACCGCAGAAATGGCGTGCACTGCTGGTCCTAATTCCCGGAATGCTGCCAGCAACTCCTCCAGTGGTGCCCGGTCTGCTAGCACGTCGATTTTGTTCAAAGCCACTATCTGTGGTTTGTCTAAAAGCTCCGCCTTGAACTGACCCAGTTCATGATTCACCTGGTGATAATTATCCACCATAGCCCGAACCCCACGCTCCCAGTCGGAGATATCGATTATGTGAACCAACACTAAAGTTCGTTCGATGTGTCGGAGGAACTTCAAACCAAGACCAGCCCCTCTGTGTGCACCTTCAATGAGTCCCGGGATATCAGCAACTACCATGGACTCGTCCAGCCCTAATCGCACTACTCCCAAATTGGGTACGAGGGTGGTAAAGGGATAATCCGCGATCTTGGGTCGCGCCGCAGAGATTCGCGATATGAGGGTGGACTTGCCTCCATTGGGAAGACCAATGAGCCCCACATCAGCTAGAAGTTTTATCTCTAAGATAATGTGCCGCTCTTCCCCTGGTCTTCCCGGCTGAGCTATTCTCGGAGCTCTGCGAGTGGATGTGGCAAAATGCATATTGCCCTTTCCACCCTGGCCGCCCTTGGCAATGACGAGATGCTCGTCATCTTGGGTTAGATCCCCAAGCAAGTCACCGGAATCTGCATCTCTTACCTGGGTGCCCACAGGGACTAGGAGAGCGCAGTCTTTCCCGCTCCTGCCAGTCTGCTGTTTGCCGCGGCCGATTGCGCCACGGTCCGCTTTGAAGTGACTTTGGAAATGAAAATCTAGGAGGGTTTGCTTGGCAGTTGTGGCTTTGATTACCACATCACCGCCTTTGCCACCATCTCCGCCATCCGGGCCGCCTCTAGGCACGTATTTTTCGCGGCGAAAACTGACACATCCTTTACCGCCGTCTCCGGACCGGACGTGGATTTTGACTTCGTCAACAAAACGCATGGTTAGCGGTGATGGGCGACCTCCGAACCTCTCTTCGTCCTGGGGGTCACGAAAGTCTATCAGCTATCAAGTCGTTAAGAATATGAACAACAGAACAGCAGAACAAGGAACCGCAAAATATCTAAGTGAAAAACATTGTCTTATTTTTTTAAAATTTCTGCTGTTCGAAATTCCTTGTTCGATATTGTCCTTCGGACTCCCCACCCTGCGGGCGGGTCCCCAGTTTCGATATTCAAAATATAACCTCAGGCAAAGCCATTGAACTCTGACCTCCGCAAGGCGGGATCTGCGACTGGCCTTGAGGACCAAGTATGCTAGGGCAATTCCGCAGGACAGCGAAGAAGGGCCATTTAAGGATGGAAACTAGCTGGGGGCATAAACGCTTATCTTACGTCGGCTCTTGCCCTTTCGTTCGAATTGGACAACCCCGTCAATCTTCGCAAACAGAGTGTAATCTCTACCCATACCCACGTTTTGACCAGGGTGAAACTTTGTGCCCACCTGCCGCACCAAAATATTCCCGGCCCGGACAAACTGCCCGCCAAATCGTTTGACTCCACGTCGCTGGGACGCGCTGTCACGGCCGTTTCGCGAGCTTCCTCCAGCTTTTTTGTGTGCCATGGACAGTTACCTCATCACTGAAAGCAAAGAAATACTATGCTTCGATGTTCTCTATGGCAAGTTCCGTAAACCACTGCCGATGACCTTGCTTACGCTTATAGCCTTTGCGCCGCTTATATTTGAAGATAGTAATTTTCCGCCGTCGCCCGTGCCCTGTTACCCGAGCCGTTACTTTGGCTTTGGCCAACGTGGATGCTTCAACTTGGATGTTTGCATCATCACTAACCAATAAAACATCCTCGAGCGTTATTGTAGCGCCCACTTCAGCGTCCAGCTTCTCTACACGCAGCACGTCACCCGCACTCACCTTGTACTGTTTTCCTCCAGATCGAACTACCGCGTACATCAACTAATCCTCCAGAAAGACAAAAAGATAATATAATTTAGTCAGATTTTTTTGTCAAGCAATAGTGGCAGGAGGAGAGGCAAGAAATCCAGAGTAATGGAGCACTGCAAAATATCAAATTCCAAGCACCACATCTCAGGGTGTCAGGTGTTGGGTTTCAGGTGTCAGGAAAAAGAAACATAGAGGCTGAACACTGAAACCTCATTCATTGTGATTTGTTATTTGGAATTTCTTGTCACCCTGGTACTCCACTACTGCAGGTACCACGGGACTTCTTAAAAAGACTGCCATCCTACCTCAGGAAAGCCGGCTTAATGTTTATTGCTTCATGGTAGCGCATAGATATCATACTGCTCCAGGTGGAGGCTTTGGTCTGCCTTCACAGTAATCCGCGCCTGCAGATTCGTTTCCAACTCCTCCAGTCGATGGCGCTCTTCATCGTAGAGAAGATGAGCTACCTCCGGATGCGCGGTTACCATTACTGTCCGCCCGAACAGGGCCGCATGATCTCGTTCAATCTCCCGAAAAATCTCGTAACACATGGTCCCCGTGGACTTGAGATATCCTTCACCATCACAGTAAAAACATGGTTCTCGCAGTACCCGGTTTATGTTCTCTTTCGTGCGTTTCCGGGTCATTTCAATAAGGCCAAGCTCTGACATCTTCAAAATGTTGGTTCTGCTTTTGTCCTTTTCCAGGGCATCCGTCAGTCTATTGAATACTTTCTCCCGATTGGCCTCCTTTTCCATATCAATGAAATCGATAATGATGATTCCACCTATATTGCGCAAGCGCAACTGATAGGCGATTTCTTTGATGGCCTCGAGGTTGGTCTTGAGAATGGTCTCTTCTAGATTTCTCTTGCCCACATAACGTCCAGTGTTAACATCGATGGCAGTAAGTGCTTCGGTCATCTCGATAACAATGTAACCGCCGGACTTTAACCACACTTTCTTGCCCAGAGCCCGCTGGACCTCCATCTCGATGCCGTAAGCGTCACAAATGGGCTCGGGTTCCTCGTACAACTTTACATCCGCTTTCAAGGCAGGCATAAAGGTCTCAACGAATTTGAGAATCTTCTCATACTCTTCCTGGGAATCTACAATGAGCTTGTCCACCTCTTGGGTAAAGAGATCTCGCACTGCCCGTAAAATGACAGCCGGCTCTTGATAAAGAAGACCCGGTACTTGACAGTTTTCGCTGTTTTTCTGGATGTTCTGCCATAGTTTCAACATGAAATCCATTTCTGCCTTGATCTTGTCACTGTCCACCCCCTCTGCAGCTGTGCGGACGATAAAGCCATAATTGTCAGGTTTTATCTGCAGCACTAACTCACGCAATCGAGTCCGCTCAGTTTCATCCTCAATTCGCCGTGAAATCCCAACATGGTCCATTGTTGGCATGAGCACAAGATGACGCCCCGGGATAGAGATGTGCGAGGTAATACGCGCTCCTTTGCTGCCCAATGGTTCTTTGGCCACCTGAACCAGGATCTCCTGCCCCTCCTGCAACCGATCCTCTATGTGGAACTCCCCTGGCCACGTTGCCTCAACCTGCTCCTGGTGCAGTTCGCCGTCCTCGTCAACCTCCTCGTTGCCGGTCATCATTTTTTCTATGTCGTCCAGATTGTCGTATACATCGCTTACGTACAAGAATGCCGCCTTCTTTAAACCGATATCAACAAAAGCCGCTTGCATCCCAGGAAGCACTCGCACTACTCTCCCTTTGCAAATGTTTCCGGCAATACTTCGTTCGCCGGAGCGTTCAATGAAAAGCTCGGACACTGTTCCATTTTCCATGAGTGCCACCCGTGTTTCATAATGGGTAACATTGATGATCAGCTCAGTGGACACGATGTCATCCTTCCGTGAGTTCTGAAGATACTTTGATAATACGGGCGTCCAAAACCTTCTGTTCGGGCAAATCGAATATGTGAGTCAAAAGATCTCGAATCCGGATGTTTCCGTTTGCATCCTGAGTAAGAGTGAGCCGAATCCTGTGGGGATCTAAAGATTCGAGACTAAGCAGCCGGTCTTCCAGCGAGATGATAGTCTCACCCCTTTTGGACCTCTGCCTCAGTGGAGCCAGTGAACGACTGTGGAAGCGGCGAAACCCTTCCGCCGGCCAACTCTCTCCTGGCAAGGTAGCCTCGTATCTAATCACTGTTGAGGCTGTTTGTCGAGTACTCTTGTGTTTCTCCTCTGCCTCCAGCACTTCCAAACCGGGTGGGAGTTCAGCATTCAATCGACTGCATATCTCTGAGGTCGTTAAAGGCTGGCATAGTACCACCTCCATCTCCTCCACCTTGCTCTCAAGGCCGAGGGGTAGCGCATCTCCAAAAGAAATGCGAGGGCTGGGGTGGTATCCTTGGCTGTACGCCAGTGGCAGTTCAGCCCGCCGCATGGCACGCTGAAAAACGGTGGCCATTTCCAAGTGGCTTAAAAAACGGCCGTTGTCAATTTTAGCAAAGACCATATGATAGCGATAGAGTCCATCCGTGCTATCTGCCGATCCTCTGCTTTCACCTGTTTCTGTGGTCATTTCCTGGTGAAGCTGCAATTTTACCGTTTTGTGGTCACACACTCCACATTTATTGCAGCCCGCTGTCCTGCAATCAGAGGTAACAACCTCAGCTATGGCTCGCTCATATTCCTTCCAGAGGTAGTCTTCGCTTACACCGCAATCCAAGTGAGACCAAGGAAGAATCTCACCAAAATCCCGGGATCGCTGGCCGTATATAAGGGGGTCAATTCCTGCTTCTGCAAAGGCCTGCTGCCAGAGGTCAACCCGTAGTTGGTCACTCCAGCCGTCAAAGCGACAACCAAGCTGTTGGGCTCTCAGCAGCACCTCTCCCAATCGTCTGTCTCCCCTGGAGAACACCCCCTCCAGAACACTCTGCCAGGGTTTGTGCCATTTGAAGTGCAGCCCTTTTTTTCGCAAACTCCTTTTGAAAAAGGCAAGATTTTTTTCTATCTCGGCCAAGGAGAGCTGGGCCTCCCATTGAAATGGGGTATGAGGTTTCGGGACAAAGGTGGAGACACTAACATGCAGCCGGCGAGGTGGTTTGTGTGTGGCCGCCTCCCGCCAGACTTTCATGGTAAGTGCCACTAAAGCCTCAAGGTCTTCAGTCCTTTCGGTGGGCAAACCCATCATAAAGTAGAGCTTGATGAGGCGCCAGTCTGCAGAATAGACCTCTCTCACCGTATCCAACAGGTCGCTTTCGCTGATTCCTTTGTTGATCACGCACCGCAGTCTCTCGCTTCCCGCCTCTGGGGCCAGGGTAAATCCGGTTTTGCGTACCTGCTTAATCGCTTCGATCATCTCCTCATCTAGCGTTCCTACCCGAAGACTCGGCAAAGAGATGGCTACCTGCTTATTGCGGTGGTACTGCATCAAGGTCTGAAGCAACCTCTGAATATTGCCGTAATCACCAACACTGAGAGCCAGCAGAGACAATTCGTCATGGCCGGTGCTGGCCAACCCCGCCTCGGCCAGCTTCAGAATCTCCCTCGGCGATCGTTCTCTAACTGGCCGATAAATGAAGCCGGCCTGACAGAAACGACAGCCACGCGTACATCCACGCGCTGCTTCCAGGCTCAGCCTGTCGTGAATGATGCGGGTACAGGGAACCAGCGGGCGGCTCGGCGACCGGTTCGAATCCAGAGTTGGAAGGATGCGTTTTCTCGCCCTGGGTTTCTCCGGAAAACGAGGCCTGATTTCAACTATGCGATCCTGGTTGTCGTAGCGCGGTTGAAAGAATGAGGGCACATACACACCCTCCAGTTCAGAGAGGGCTTTGAGGACGTCCAGCCGAGCACTTCCCTGGGTTTTCCACTGGTCAACAACTTCAGCAATCTCCAGGACTACTTCCTCCCCGTCACCCAAAACGAAGGCATCGAAGAAATCCGCCGCTGGCTCAGGGTTGAATGCATTGGGTCCGCCACCAATAACCAACGGGTGCTCCCGTTTTCGGGCCGCCGCCAGGGGTGCAATTCCACCCAATTCCAACATGGTTAATACGTTGGTATAGCTCAATTCATATTGAAGGCTGAAACCCACCACGTCAAACATGGCCAGAGGTGTGCCCGATTCCAAGCTCACCAGAGGTCTGCCCGCAGTGCGCAGAGCTGCTTCCATGTCAGGCCAGACGGCAAAAACTCGCTCAGCCCCTATCCAACCGTGCTGATTCAGAATGTCGTAGAGTAACGGAAGTCCCAGGTGAGACATGCCAACTTCATAGACGTCTGGGAATGCGAGCACCATCCGGACTCTGGCGCTGGCCCAATCCTTCTGGGGCACATTGATCTCGTTGCCCAGATAGCGGCTAGGCCTTTGAACAGTGGAAATGAGATTCTCTATCATGAAGTTTTGCTTTCTACCTAATCTTGTCCCCAAAGATTTCTTTTGAAGCTCCCTGCAGCAAGCTGCAGGGAATCTTCGAAATGTAAGGAAGTGATTCCATTCTATTGTAGTTCGCTCGCTAACCCCGCAGCCCCGGCGACGGGATTTCCGCTCCGCTCCAACAAGCTACGGGAAATGCGCTCGCTGTAGCATTTTCAAAATATCCTAAAAAGAAAACCCTTTCAATCCTCCGCCCCTTCGGAGCGATCTCCATTTCAGATTGCAGATTGCGGATTTGAGTTTTCAGCGTTGGAACCTGTAGTTACAATCTACAATCCGCAATCCCAAATAGCAAAGGGCGCCTCCCGGTGTTATGTCTCCGGTGAGCGCCCTTCAGTCCAAGGCTATGCTTGTAACTGGATTGGTAAACCGCTATGAATATATTGGACAAGAACTAGTCAGGGCAAATTGGTGTCTGAATTAGCTCTTCAATGATCCAAAAATGAGACAAACAAATCAATACCGGCCTGCTACTGCTGTTTTGCTTTCAACCACTCCATAAAACTCGTAGGTTTATCGGTTTTCTCATCCGGGTTGGTTTGCTCCACGGTTGAATCTGTTCCCGTCTCCGCTGGAACCGTTTCACCTTCTGCAATAGACGATTCAACCTCGGCGGGAATCTGAGTTTTTTCGGCTCCAACTCCAGGAACTACAGCGGCCTCTTTTTCCTTGGCTGATTCCTCTGCTACAGCGGCCTCCTCTTCCTTGGCTGGTTCCTTTGCTACAGCGGCCTCCTCTTCCTTGGCTGGTTCCTTTGCTACAGCGGCCTCCTCTTCCTTGGCTGGTTCCTTTGTTACAGCGGGGGCCTCTTCCTTGGCTGGTTCCTTTGCAACAGCGGGGGCCTCGGCTTCCTTGGCTCCCGTTTCTGGTGGGGCAGTGATCGCAGCCTCTTTACCTGCTTCTTCCTCTGCTGGAGAGACTTCGGCTTGTTGCTCTGGTGCTTTCGGTGCCACCACTGGAACAAGCCCCAATGCCTTTTGCATGATTTCTACTTTGGCCTCCAGTATGGCGGCATCTGCCAGCCCAGCTTTCAGCGCCTCTTGATAAATAGGCAGTGCCTTTTGATACGCCTTGTGCAATCCCAGTTCAGCCATGCCAACCCGCTGTTGGGCCAGCTGAAAACGCATACTTGCCAGACTGGCGTCTCCGGCCCCATTGCTTTCTGCAAAGGCTTCTGCCCTAGCCAACAGGAGATTCATCTTACCGATATCCGTCTCATCACCTCGAGCAGTCTCTGCATTTACCTGGTCCATAAAGAAAGCGAAGATAGCCCTGTGAACATCTTCCTTACCACTATAGGTTCTCCCAGTCAGTGCACTCACGTCAGCATCGTCCACCGCTACAGGCTCGAACGCTTCCACCATCTCATAACCGCCGGGAGCGAATTTCCCTTTCCAAAGCGTGAGGGAATTGTTGTCTTTCCTTAATTGATAAGTGCCGTGGTTACTGATACTTATACTCAGCAGCAACCCGACTGCCAGCAGCATTACCGCGATGAAACCGTAGCCACCCAGACCCTTCTTTTTTTGCTCTCCTCTATGCGGCACCATTGGCTCTGGTATGGCCACTTCTTCAGCTTTCTCCGGTTCAACAGGTGCTGGAGTAACAACTGGTTCCGCTGGTTTCACCACGGTTTCCTCAGGTGGTGGAGGTGCGGCTTCTTCCTCGATTATTTCTTCGGCAACTGGTTCCGGGGGCTTCTCTTCCACAGCCTCCTCCGCTGCCACTGTTACAGGGGGCTGTGGCTGGACCTCCTCAACTGCAGGAGCCGTTTCTTCCACTTCCTCTGTGTCTTTCGCCAATGAACGACTGTCCAACAGCCCCTCATCGCCTTCTTCTTCGTAACGCTTCAGCCAGCTGTAGTAAGTTGATCTTGAAATGCCCAACTCTTTCAGAATTGTCTTTGTAGGTATGTTGGACTGAGCCACTCTATCAAGGATCTCTTTCTTTCTTCTGGCCTCTGCCGCAACTTCTGCCTCAGTTTTAGCACCTTTTTTCGAGGGTCTAGCCATGAGCACCACCCTTACTTTATGGGTTCAAACAATTATTTTAGACAACCACCTACCTGTATTTGTGTCTGAGCCAAACATGGATAAAATCAGGACCGGAGATGGACTGAATTGTATAGACAAAAGCTGTACATGTAAAGAAGTTTTTCTGAAAAAAGTGGACTCTCGAACAATGCCAAATCGCTTTCCCTGTCTATCTCTCCCATTATTGGACAAGATTTACTAGTCCATAGTACTGATGTCCTCAAGCAGAGTGCAAAATTGTCTTGCAATCCCCGGGACCTCATGGTATACGAATAGCGTTTTTCATGCCTTTCGTACGGAAAAAGCGGATCTTGATGATCCCTTTCCTGTGAGTGGTCAAATACGTTCTATCTATAAGAAGGAGGAAATGGCATGGCGGTTTTTGTCGGTGGCATTGTTGCAGCGGTATTGGGGGTCATACTCTTGCTCATCTGGTGGGTGCCATTCCTGCAGTTGGTGGCAGGAGCTCTGCCTGTGATGCTTTTGTTTGGTGGTATCATTGCCGCTTACCTTGGCTTTGACGAGGTGAAAGAGAAGCTTCCCTATTTCAGCAAGAAGGAGGAAGGGTTTCCGTCTACTCTGGACACTGATGAAACCCCCCAGTACAGGGAAGAGGCAGAAAAATACAAGGCTGAAGTTGAACAACTGAAATCGGAACTGGATAAACTCAAAGAGGAAGAGTAGTCCTGCCCCTTGTTCGCAGGCTGCGAGTCGGTTCGACACAGCGAAAGGTTTGGCTATATCCTTAGGGTAGCTAGAGGATGGCTATGATCACCACCCGTAATCGGGTGGTTTTTTTTGCCCAGAGCCTGCCAGGGGCAGGCACAGAAACTGATAGCCGTCCTATTTACCAGACTTGCTGTCGCCCGCCAGGTAGTCTGGTTCTTTTATTCTGGTCGGGCCTAACCCGCACGACTCTCGCGCCCAGGTCTGCGGGTGGACGCTGAACGCTACCCAGCCTCTTTACGGTCACCCAAGAGGGCCAGGGCTCTAATGGCGACCGGGGTTGCTCTTCTTCCAGACAGGGTCCGGAAGCGGCAACGCCTCCTGAGGCACGTCTTTGCGTGCTCTAGCCGTCTTTTCCGTAACGTGGCGCGGCACTCCGGGGACGCAGTTTCTGTGCCCACCGTTGGCAGGCTCCCTTTCGTAATCCTATTATTATCCTTCACTTCCTACTTGTCAACTTCACTCTATGTATTCGGATGTGAGATGTGAGATCTCAAATACGAAAGCGTAACAAACGATGGGTAAATCTCACATCCCACATTCAGAGGTCAGCAGTGAGCGGTAAGCAGTTGATCGCTATCGAGCATCGAATATCTCAAATTCCTCAATCCCTTAATTTCTTAATTTCTCAATCGGCAATCCGCAATCCGAAATCCGAAATCCGAAATCTCCTCCTAATGTGCTTCGTCCCAATTGGCGCCAATCCCTGCCTCTACCACCAGTGGAACGGCAAGAGATGCCACTGACTCCATTTCGTATTGCACCAGTTGTGCCACTTCCTGAGCACCGCCCACCTCCACTTCAAAAACCAACTCATCGTGAACTTGCATGATCATTCGTGCCGGCAGCGATCTCCGCTCCAGCTCTGCATCAATACGAATCATGGCAAGTTTGATGATATCTGCTGCGCTCCCTTGAATTGGAGTATTTATGGCAGTGCGCTCGGCAAACTGTCGAATGTTGCGATTTCTACTGTTGAGGTCCGGAAGGAATCTCTTGCGATTAAACAGGGTGGCGACAAAGCCTTGCTCGCGGCCGGTCTGTGGCATCTCCTCCACGTATGAACGAACTCCCTGATAGCGCTCAAAGTAACGTTCTATGATCTCTCGGCCTGTTTTCTGTGGTATGCCTAAATCCCTGGCAAGCCGGAATGAACTCATCCCATAGATGATCCCAAAGTTAATGGCCTTGGCCTGGCGCCTCATTTCCGCGCTGACTGCATCGGGCTGAACCCCAAAAATCTCAGCTGCCGTGCGAAGGTGGATATCCTCGCCCTTACTGAAAGCCTCAAGCAGCGCCTCATCTCCCGAATAATGCGCCAGAATCCTCAGTTCAATCTGGGAATAGTCCGCTGAAATAAGTACATTGCCGGAGTCAGCCACAAAGGCGCGACGGATTTCCCTGCCTTCTTCGGTGCGCACAGGAATGTTCTGAAGATTTGGCTCGCTGGAGCTTAACCTGCCAGTAACGGTAGCGGTCTGATTATAGGATGTGTGTATCCGGCCCGTATCTGGGTTTACCATTCGCGGCAAGGCATCCACGTAAGTGTTTATCATTTTCATAAGGCTACGATAGTTGAGAACTTCTCCTGGCAAAGGATGGTGCGGCGAAAGTGACGAGAGCACTTCCATGGAAGTTGAGTAACCGGTTTTGGTTTTCTTCCCCATGGGCAACCCCAACTTGTCGAAAAGAATCCGGCCCAGTTGCTGCGGCGAGTTTATATTAAAGGGCTCCCCTGCCATATGGTAGATTTTTTCGCCGCTCACCTCCAAGCGCTCGCTGAAACCTTTCGCAAGTAAATCCAAGCGCTCAACATCCACCTTCACCCCTTTTATCTCCATACGAGCCAGCACTTTAACCAGGGGGAGTTCAATATCGTTAAAGAGAGTCGTCTGGTTGGCCGCCTTTATCTTCTCATCTAAAATATCAGCTAGCTGCAGGGAAAAAACCGCTTGATCTCCGGCGTAGCTCGATACCTGCTCCAGGGGTACGCTGGCTATACTGCGCCGCTTTTTGCCGGTTCCCACCAGGTCTTCGAAAGCAACCAAGGACACATCAAGATGTTCTCGGGCCAGGACCTCCAGATTTTGAACCCTCTTGCCAGGATCCAAGACATACGCACCCAACATGGTGTCAAACTGTAGTCCGGAGAGTTCGACACCCAAACTATTTAGAATGATCCAGGCTTGCTTGCTGTTATGGATAACCTTCTGGACACGAGGATCGCTCAGGATTGGAGCCAGCAACCTCATGACCACAGATTGATCCAAGGTGGCGGAGCTAGATTCAGACTGGTGGCTTAGTGGTAGGTAACAACCTTGCTCCGGCCCCCAAGCCAGAGCAAGACCCACAAGATCAGACCCAAAGGAACCCTCATCGGAGATCATCACACTGAATGCTACCTTAGGAGACAGGCTAATCTGGGACAGTATCTGATCCAGCCCATCAGTTGTTGTAACCAGCTGGTAGTCACGCCTGATTTCCTCAGGCTCAACACTAGTCTGTGTCCCCTCCAGTTCCTGCAGGAGTTTCTTGAACTCCAGTTCTCGGTATAGGTTAATGAGATCACCCAGATCAGCTTCCCCCAACTCAAACTCCTGCCAATCTTTCTCCAGCGGTACGTCGCATTTTATCGTGGCGAGCGCCAGCGACATAATGGCTTGCTCTGCGTGCGTTTCCAGTCTCTTGCGTTCTTTCTCCTTGCTGACCTTATCCAGAGCTGAGAGCAAGTTTTCAATACTGCCAAATTCCTTAATCAATCTCTGGGCAGTCTTCGGGCCAATTCCGGGGACGCCGGGGATGTTATCACCGCTGTCTCCTGCCAACCCCATTACTTCCACCACCTGGGAAGCGGGAACTCCAAAGCGCTTTTCTACCTCCGCAGGACCGAGAACCTCATCCTTCATGCTGTCCCACATATGAACTCTTGGGCTTACCAACTGCAGCAGATCTTTATCACCAGAGATCATAACCACTTCTGCTCCCTGGTCACTGGCCCACGTCGCCAGAGTGCCAATGATGTCGTCAGCTTCATACCCAGGGATTTCCATATACGGTATTCCAAAGGCAGTTATCAGTCGTTTTATAAATGGAATCTGCGCTGAGAGGTCTTCTGGCATGCGAGGGCGATTGGCCTTGTAATCAGGGCTGAGGTCATGGCGAAAGGTAGGACCGGGCGCATCCAAGGCAATAGCCATATAGACAGGGCTTCTTTCCCTGAGGACCCGCTTGAGCATATTGCCGAAACCATAGATGGCATTGGTGGGCATTCCAGTGGAGGTACTCAGATGGCGCACTCCATAAAAAGCCCTATAGATGTAGGAGCTGCCGTCGATAAGGTAAAGTGTAGCTTTTCTTGCCACCATCACGTGCTATAGCTCCCTGGACAGCTTTTCCGCCAGAGAAATGATCGGGGAACTTGAAGCAGTTATGGCAAGGATTTCCAGCTTGTCTTTGAAACCCTGCCTTTCCACCGGGGATCGCTCAGGGGCAATCTCTTTGAGAGTCTCTATGACTTGCACCAGCACCTCGTCGTCTTTGTAATCAAGCAGAAGCATCAAGGTGCTCCAGTCGTCAGGGATGCCATATTTTTTGAGATACTTCTTCACCGAACTGGCAAACTTGCTGGTGCCGTAGCTGTTGTGGATGGCATTGCGCGCCGCCTTATGCTCCTTACTGCCCTTTTCTCCCTGGAAAAGCTTGTCCACTTTTTTCAGGTATTGCTCTTTGGCCCAGGTGGAACGGAGGGATTTTTCGCTTCGGCTGTGCTCATCCCGGCTTACGTGGCTACTGCGGTCGCGCTTGCGGTCAATATCACGCCAGCTCGGCTTCTCTCTTTCATCTGAGTCGGAGTCAAAAGGTGGTACCATAGTTTTTCTCCCTAAAAAACTTAACAAAATAAGCAGATATCGATGCCGGCAGGCTCCAGCTCATGGAAGGAAATCAGTACTGGTTATTAAAAAGAGGGTTGTAATAAAAGATTATCTTAAGCCGTGCCTTTTCGCAATGCAAATCTATCGAGAAAAAAAGGCTCAAGGCTCAAGGCGCAGGGCTCAAGGACTAAAAGAAGTGGCCAGTAATCAGTATCCAGGAGATTATAGAACTGACTCAATAACTCCTGACTCCTGACTCCTAATAATTCCCTTGCGCCTCATACCTTAAACCGTTTCTGCTGGCGAAGCCATTGAACTCTGACCTGACCCAGCGCCGGCTATTTTCCCTTGACTTTACCGGGTCGATTCAGTATCAAAATTTGTTTACCCTTTAAAAGCAGGAGTGAGTTGGCATCGTGACGATTACGGCAATAAAAGGCATCAACGACATCCTACCCAATGCTGTTGGCAAGTGGCAACTGGTGGAGTCTGTAGCGAGAAGGGTCTTCACCAACTTCGGTTACCAGGAAATACGAATACCAATTCTTGAAAAGACCGAGCTTTTCGCCCGCAGTATCGGAGAGAGCACAGATATTGTGGAAAAGGAAATGTACACTTTTCCTGACCGCAACGGGCAGCTTCTTACCCTCAGGCCCGAGGCTACCGCTTCTGTGGTTCGAGCCTTTATTCAGCATCGACTCCACCTGCAGCCCACTATGCGTAAATTTTACACCTTCGGGCCCATGTTCCGCCATGAGCGCCCCCAGAAAGGACGGTACCGCCAGTTCCATCAGATCAACGTAGAAGTATTTGCCATCGATGACCCCATGGTTGACGCCGAGGTCATCTACATGCTCCTGGTATTTCTGGAGGAGTTACATATACCCGACATCACGCTGCACCTAAATTCCATGGGCTGTCCCGACTGTCGTCAGCCTTTTAGACAGTCCCTGACGAGCTACCTTGACAGTGTGAGCGCTAAACTTTGCTCGGATTGTCAACGCCGCAGCTCCACTAATCCCCTGAGGATATTTGACTGCAAAGTTGAGTCTTGCCGCCAGTTGGTGGTGAAGGCTCCAGTGCTTATGGATCATCTTTGCGACGACTGTGTAGACAACTTCCAAAGTGTTAAGGTTCATCTGGATAGCCTTGGTGTATCGTATACCGTTGATCCGCACATGGTTCGTGGTCTGGATTACTACAACCGGACCACCTTTGAGGCGATTACCCCTCACCTGGGAGCCCAGAATGCAGTTGGTGGGGGTGGCCGTTACGATGGTCTCATGAAGACGCTCGGCGGACCCGACTTACCCGCTACCGGTTTTGCCATCGGTATGGAGCGGCTTATCCTCCTGCTGGATGAGCAAACCGAAGTCGAGACGGGCCCGAACCGTCTTTTCGTAGCTTGTTTAGGTGAGGAAGCCCAAAGAAGGGGATTCGGACTTGTCCAGGAACTGAGGCTTCGAGACCTTTTTGTGGAAATGGACTATGAGTCTAGGAGCCTCAAGGCCCAAATGCGTCGAGCAGACAAACTGAGCGTTACCCATGTCTTAATTCTTGGCGAAGATGAACTAAAAAAAGGCTCGGCGGTACTGCGCAATATGAAGGCGGGCACCCAGGAGGAGATCCCGCTAGAGGGAATCACTGAACAACTTCTGGGGAGGTTGAAATAAGGGATGTGAGATTGGGGATTTCGGATCTCGGATTGCGGATTTGGCTTCGGGTCATTTGGCTGCGCCGTCATTAGGTCACTACGCTTCGCTGTCATTGGTTGTAATCGGTAAAGGACAGGATAGGTTTATTAGAGAATTAGTTGATCGTTTACCTTTCACCATTCACCGTTTACCATTTACGACTTCTACGATTTGACGAATCGACTAATTCTCCAATTGACAAATGACTACTGAATTTCGGATTTGTTTCGGATTTCTCCTGCGGAGTCCCCACCCCTTGGGCGGGGCCCCAGTTTCGATATTCGATATTCGGATTTGATCCGCTGACTTAAGTCCCGCAACCGTACTTACTTAATTCGCTCAAGATTTGGAAGGCAACACATGTCTTTGGATTCTCTTGGTGACTGGGAACGCACTCACGACTGTGGCACCCTTGGTGCTGATGATACGGGCAGTAGGGTTGCCCTTATGGGCTGGGTTCAACGTCGCCGGGATCACGGCGGTCTCATTTTTATCGATCTCCGTGATCGGCGCGGCATCACTCAAGTAGTGTTCGATCCCCAGCGTAATGCCGAAGCACACGAAAGGGCCCACGCCCTTAGATCTGAGCATGTTATCGCTGTGCGCGGTGAGGTGCGGCTGCGACCGGACGGTATGACCAATTACAAACTGAAGACCGGGGAGATCGAGGTGATAGTGGATGAGTATCGTTTGCTCAACACCTCCCTCACCCCACCATTTCACTTGGAACCAGAAGTCGACGCCGGTGAAAATCTAAGATTGCGCTACCGATTCCTGGATCTGCGCCGCCCGAATATTCTCCAGAGCCTTATTCGACGCCATCATGCGGCTCGTGCGGTTCGCCACTATCTCAACGAAGCCGATTTTATAGAGGTCGAAACCCCGGTGTTGACCAGAAGCACACCCGAAGGGGCTCGCGACTACCTCGTTCCCAGCCGGGTTAATCCAGGCAAGTTCTACGCCTTGCCACAATCGCCCCAACTGTTCAAACAGTTATTAATGATGGCTGGTTTCGACCGCTACTACCAAGTTGTGAAATGTTTTCGAGATGAAGACCTCCGCGCTGACCGTCAACCTGAATTTACCCAGGTCGACATCGAAATGGCCTTTATCAATGAGAAGCAGATCTTCCGGGTAACCGAGGGCTTGCTCGGCCACGTCTTCAAGGAGGTCCTAGACCAGGAACTCGAACTGCCCTTTCCACAAATCACTTATGATGAAGCCATGGCTCGCTATGGAACAGACAAACCTGATACTCGGTTTGGAATGGAACTCGTGGATGTGACCACGGTCTTTGCTAACAGTAATTTCCAGGTGTTTGTCCGGCTTATTGAGGCCGGGGGCATAGTCAAGGCTCTGACGCTCAAAGGCCAGGCTACCTTGCCTCGTAGCGACCTGGACAAGATGCAGGGCAAGGAGAATCTGGCCAACCACTACGATGTACAAACTGGAGCCCAGGGTGTTGCCTGGATTAAAGTGCAAGAAAACAACTGGCAGGGGCCGGTAGCCAAGAACCTCACTGAGGCGGAGAAAGATCTACTTGCTGAAACCGCCGACCTTGAAGCAGGCGATCTTATTCTTTTCGTGGCGGGTGAGTCTAAGATAGTTAACCCTACTTTGGACATTTTGCGTTGCCACTTCGGCAACCGTCTCAATCTCACAGATAATAACCAATTTCACTTCACCTGGATCACGCATTTTCCGCTGTTGGAATACGACATTGCCGAAGAACGTTACGTTTCTGTCCATCATCCCTTTACCGCCCCAGTCGAAGAAGACGTAGGTTTTCTCGCTGACCATCCAGAGAGGGTTTACAGCCGTGGTTACGACTTGGTTTTAAACGGCTACGAGATCGGCGGTGGTAGTATCCGTATTCACAATTATGATTTGCAGCTGCAAGTATTCAAGGCTCTGGGCATTGATGATAACGAGTCCCAGCAGAGGTTCGGCTTCATGCTCGATGCTCTCAAGTACGGGGCGCCGCCCCACGGCGGCATTGCCCTTGGTTTCGATCGGCTTGTTATGCTTCTGTGTGGTGCCGACTCCATTCGTGACGTTATTGCCTTCCCCAAAACTCAGAAAGCCACTTGCCCGATGACCCAAGCTCCTGAAAAGGTAAGTCTGGAGCAGCTTCTAGAGCTTTCCTTAAAGCTGGATCTGCCTGGCTAGGCAACTAGGCACTAGACACCAAACACTAGGCACCTACAAGTCATTACACTTCGCGCATGCGCGCTTCGTTGTCATAGGGCTGCGCCCGTCATTAGGTCGTTGTGACAAAAGGCGAGAAACGACAGCGCAGCGTAGTGACGGCCACGTTAGTGGCCAAGTGACCACGCATGACAGCGTAGCGTAATGACTTTACATCCTGCTGCCAGCTCTTAAGTGGTCGGTTATAATAAAGATTGACAAGGTAAAGAACTGTCCATTAACATGATGATTTGCTAAAATTTACCTTTAGCCACGTACTTTGAGCCTTCGGCTCTGAGAGCGGTTATTTATCATTAAGGTGAGATCATGGCACGCTGGAACAAACATAAAAAGGTTTTAGAACATCAACATACCAAATTTTGGGTCTACAAACTCCAGGACGTCCCTGAACCGAATCTGCAAAGAGAGGTTTTTCCTTACGGTGAGATCAGCCGGATTGATTTTGACCACAAGCTTATCTCCATCGATCCGGCTGATGAATTTGTGATCACCGACACTACTTTTCGTGACGGCCAACAAGCCAGGCCACCTTATACCGTGCAGCAAATTGAGAATATTTTCGATTTGCTGCATCGGCTGAGTGGTGCCAACGGAGTAATTAGGCAGACCGAGTTCTTTCTTTACAGTAAACGCGATCGGGAATCTGTTGAGCGCTGTCTTGCCAAAGGCTACCGCTATCCCGAGATTACCGCTTGGATTCGCGCGGTGGAGCAAGACCTGGATTTAGTGCTCGACATGGGCCTCAAAGAAACCGGCATTCTCACCTCGGTCTCCGACTACCATATCTTCTTTAAGCTCAACAGTAGCCGGGCTAAGATCATGGAGAAATATTTGGCTATTGTCAAAACCGCACTGGAAAAAGGGATTACGCCCCGCTGCCACTTCGAAGATATAACCCGGGCGGACATCTACGGTTTCTGTGTGCCTTTTGCCATTGAGCTGATGAAGCTGAGAGAGGAGAGCGGGATTGATATCAAAATCCGTCTCTGTGACACCCTAGGTTTTGGTGTCACCTATCCGGGTGCAGCCTTGCCGCGGAGCGTTCCCAAACTGGTTAGAGCGATTATAGATGATGCCGGCGTACCTGGAAACCTCCTCGAGTGGCATGGACATAATGATTTCCACAAGGTGCTCATAAATGCCACCACCGCCTGGCTCTATGGCTGTGCTGCCGCCAACGGCACTCTTTTGGGATTTGGCGAACGTACCGGTAACGCCCCGGTAGAGGGGCTCATTATTGAATATATTGGTCTTATGGGTCATGAAAACGGCATAGATACCACCGCCATAACTGACATGGCCAACTATTTTTCTCGCGAACTAGGCTACAAAATTTCTCCAAACTACCCGTTTGCGGGAAGCGATTTCAATGCCACCAGTGCCGGCATTCACGCCGATGGTCTTATCAAGAATGAGGAAATCTACAATATTTTCGACACCCGGAAAATCCTCCGTCGGCCAGTCAGCATCACTGTCACTGATAAGACCGGGATCGCCGGTGTGGCTTATTGGGTCAACAGCCGGTTAGGATTAGAGGAGGAAAACTCTATTAACAAACGCCACCCTGGTATCGTTAAGATTCACAAGAGGATAATGCAGGAATACGAAGACGGCCGAGTTACCAGCATCTCCCGCAAGGAAATGGAGCAGTGGGCTCGCCAGTATCTCCCTGAGCATTTTGTCAGCGAGTTTGACCTGGTGAGACAAGAGGCCCATGCTCTCGCCGCCCATCTTGTGGAGGAGGTGGTGGAATCCGAAGAGATCAAATCCATGGACTCATCACGACAAGAACCAGTGCTTCAGAGCCTTTTAGATCTCAACCCCTTCATCCAATACATTTATGTCACCGACCGGGAAGGCAAGAAAACTACCCGCAACATTACCCATATCGCCGATCGTGCCAGGTACGATAAGGCAGAAATTGGTGAAGACCTCTCTGATCGTGACTGGTTTGTAAATCCCATCAAAGATGGCAAACCTTACATTACCGATTTCTACAAATCCATTTACACTGGAGCTCTTTGTATAACCGTGTCAGCACCCATTTGTGATGAATCCGACGAAATAATTGGTGTTCTCGGCCTCGACATCCGTTTCGAGGAATTGGCCAAATTAGAGGAGGAAAAGGAGTTTTAGTCCAACTCCCAGCCCGGATATTTCACGAATTGGTGTCGCGAGACCGTGGAGGTGGGTGTGCCATCGGGCAACCGCAGGGGATTGGATCCGAGTCGTACTTGAACAGTACGTCGCAGGGTCCGCCTGTCCTGAGCCCGTCGAAGGAACACCCGAGGACGCCCGGAAGGACGCTCATATCCGCGGTCGCAGCAGGCAATTCATGAAACATCCGGGCTAAGCGAGACTAACCCTACAAGCGACCTTATGCGCCGCTCACAAACCTATTTTAGCGTCAAGTCTTCTCCTTACAGGCTTTCTCTGACCCTTATCTTTTTTTTACTTGTTGCCTGCTCGAGCACCCCTCCTCCAAGCAAGCAGAAGGGTAATTCCTATACAGTATACGGCAAGCGCTACTACCCGCTGTCGTCTTCCGCCGGTTTCACCCAGCGCGGCCTGGCCTCTTGGTACGGCCGCAAATTCCACGGCCGCCTCACCTCCAATGGTGAACGCTATGACATGTACGGCCGCACCGCCGCCCATAAAACCCTTCCTTTCAACACGTACGTCCAGGTGAAGAATTTACAAAACGGCAAGAAAATAGTGGTCCGGATCAATGATCGCGGCCCCTTTGTTCGAGGTCGGATTATTGACCTCACCTTCACTGCTGCCAGTGAATTGGGCATGGCAGAAGACGGAGTTGTACCAGTACAAATCGAGGCTCTGGGTTATGCGCGTAAGAAGCGTCAGGCAGGAAAGTTGGTCCGGGTGTACGAGAAACCTGCCAGTTATGAACTGGGGGACTTTACCATTCAGGTCGGAGCCTTCACAGAGCGAGAAAATGCTTTGCGATTACATGCTTCTTTGAGCCGCAAGTACCGCAAAGCAACAATTAAGGTATTCGACCAAGGTAGTCAAAGATTTTACCGGGTTCGGGTGGGACAGTACTCTCGCCTCAACGAGGCTGAGGCGGCTGCCGAACGGTTGCAGGAGAAAGATTTTCCCAACGCCTTTGCGGTCGCGAGTGAATAGGTAGAGCACAGCGCAGAGCGCTTAGCGCTCCGCGCAGCAGGCAGCGGGCAGAGATTACTAGCCACTAGGAACTATACACTAGGCACAGAAGAACGACACGGGGAAAGGGATTTAGGTCATTAGGCTGCGCCGTCATTAGGTCAATACGCTACGCTGTCATTTATTGTAAGAGGTAGAGGGCTAGGAAATTTCAGAAGGTGGATTGAGGATCGATAATTGCAAATTTCGCAATTCGAAATTACTTCCCTATGCTCCATGCCCTATGCCCTATGCTCTTTAGTTTAGCCATACAGGCACAAGTGCGAAAAAGAGGTTAGCATGAAAGTTCTTACCTACCCTTCGGAAGAGGCAAATGCTCGCATTGCAGCAATCGTTAATCGCACCCTGTCCTATTCCGAGGATCACGAACGTGCTGTGATGGAAATAATACAGGCGGTGCAGAACGAAGGTGATACTGCCCTTTTGCGCTATACCCGTCAGTTCGATTCTCCTGAGATTACTTTAGAGCAAATTCGGGTGAGTGAAGCAGAAATGGAAAAGGGTGCCAAGGAGGTTGACTCAGACTTTACCGCTCTTCTGCAACGAGCCAAGGGTAACATCAGCCGCTATCATGAAAAGCAGCAGAGGTATTCCTGGTTCTTACCCCATGAGGATGGTTCCTTTATCGGGCAGATGGTAAGACCGGTGGCGGCCGCGGGCCTCTACATTCCAGGTGGACGTTCTGGGGAGACCCCGCTCATCTCTTCACTGCTGATGAACGCTATTCCGGCAAGCATCGCTGGTGTTGCTCGCATGCAGGTGGTTACACCCCCTCGACAGGACGGCAGCATCAACCCGTATCTGCTTGTGACCGCCCAGTTGCTGGGAATCAAAGATATTTTTAAGGTGGGAAGCGCCTGGGCAATCGCCGCCCTCGCTTTGGGAACTGAAACCATACCTGCGGTGGACGTGGTCGTTGGTCCGGGCAACATCTATGTCACCTTGGCCAAAAAGATTCTCTCCGGCCGGGTGGGTATCGACCTGATTGCCGGGCCCAGTGAAATTCTTGTCATTGCCGACTCCAGTGCTGATCCCCGACACGTTGCAGCCGATATCCTCAGCCAGGCGGAGCACGATCCCATGGCAAGTGGCCTTATGCTTACCACTGATGAAGCCCTTGCCCACTCTACTCGCGCCTCATTGAAAGAGCAATTGGCCGAGTTACCCCGGCGCCACATAGCTGAGGAGTCCCTTGCTGCTTTTGGAGGACTTATCGTTGTTCCGGACCTGGATACTGCCGTGTCCCTGGCAAACCAGATAGCTCCAGAACACCTTGAGCTCCTGGTGGCAGAACCTGTTAAACTCCTCGACAAGATCCAGAACGCCGGTGCCGTTTTTTTGGGACACAATTCTCCTGAACCGGTGGGTGACTACTTTGCCGGTCCAAACCACGTTCTGCCCACAGCGGGCACAGCCCGTTTTGCTTCGGGACTCAGCGTTGATCATTTCATAAAAACCACCAGCGTGATCTCCTACTCCTCTGAAGCCCTGCAGCGAGATGCAGCAGACATCATGCGCTTGGCTGAACTTGAAGGTCTCCAAGCTCACGCCCGGTCAGTACGTGTGCGCCTTAAGAAATAAAGGTGTCAGGTCGCAGAGAAGATGAACAGCAGAACCGCAGAACAAGGAACCGCAGAATATCGAAGTGAAGAATATTGTTTTACTGCTTTTAAAAACTTCTGCTGTTCGACATTCCTTGTTCGATATTGTCCTTCGGACTCCCCACCCTGCGCGGGCGGGTCCCCAGTTTCGATATTAAAGCTCCCTGTCCCGCTTTAGCGGGACTAGAGCGGGACAGGGAGTCTTCCAAAGGACAAGACCTTGGACAATCTCGTTGCCGCTGCAGACCAATTTAAACCGCAAGACACGGTCATTGACATCCATGAATATGGGAATGGCAATATCAATGACACCTTCCTGGTAACCCTGGATTCCAAAGCGGAAAAGCACTTCATTCTGCAACGGATCAACACCCAGGTGTTTCGTCAGCCGGAACTTGTCATGCTCAACATGCGCACCTTCACCGAGCATGTTCACACGCGTCTGCAGCGTGCTCCCCTCAGCCCGGGCCGTCGCTGGGAGGTGGTGCACGTGCTGTTGGCACAGGACGGACAGGACCACTGGCTCGACCCAGGTGGCTCGTTCTGGCGCGCCATCAGCTTTATTGACGGTGCCCAGTCCTTTGACACCATCGAAGATATCGAGCACGCCAGAGAAGTCGGCTATGCCCTCGGCATGTTCCACAACCTTTTGAGCGACCTGGACAGCGAAAGACTGGCCGACACCCTGGAGGGCTTTCACATTACCCCAAGATACCTTCTCCACTATGATGAGGTTCTGGCAAAAAACCGCCCGAGCAAATCCCCCGAAGTGGCTTACGGCTTACAGTTTGTGAGCGAGCGCAGAGATTGTGCCCAAGTACTCGAGAATGCCAGAGCACAAGGCAGACTGCGTCTTCGCCCGATTCACGGCGATCCAAAGGTCAACAACGTCATGATAGACACCGGTACCGGGCAGGCCATCAGCATTGTTGACCTGGACACCGTCAAGCCCGGCCTGGTTCACTATGATATTGGCGACTGCCTCCGCTCGGGCTGCAATCTCCTGGGAGAAGATATCGAGCAGTGGGAGATGGTTCGCTTCGATCCTGAACTTTGCCAGGCCATCTTGCAGGGCTATCTCTCATTGGCAAAAGACTTTCTCACCGACAACGATTATGACTACCTGTACGATGCCATCCGCTTGATCGCTTTCGAGCTGGGGCTGAGATACTTTACCGACTATTTGGAAGGCAATGTCTACTTCAAGGCCAACCACCAGGAACACAATCTTGCCAGGGCGCTCATCCAATTCAAGCTGACCGAGAGTATTGAATCCCAGGAAACAACCATTCGCGCCATCATCCAGGACATCAGATGAACGACCAGAGCTTTTCCCTTCAGCCATTCTCCCCACTCAACCCGCTACTCTCTTTAAAGATCACAGGCAACATCGGGCTCCGCTCCAATACACTTGCCATCCGCTATGCCCTCCTCGGCCCTCTGACAAAGCTAGTTATTCCCACTCAGGTAAACAATCCAGCTCGCATGAGCGGGCTTTGGCAAGAAACGTGTTTCGAGCTCTTCCTCGCTGTCAAACATTCCCCTGACTATTGGGAATTCAACCTCTCGCCAGCCGGCCACTGGAATGTCTATCGCTTTGCAGCTTATCGGCAAGGGATGCAAGAGGAAAAGGGTTTTCCCTCACTCCCGTTTCGGGTTCAGAGCCAATCGGACTCCTTGCTGCTTGACCTGGAATTAGATTTGGCTAAGATCGTCCAACCAGATCAACCCCTGGAGGTGGCCCTCAGCGCTGTCATCAAACTCAGAGACGGCGAGATGACCTACTGGGCCTTGACCCATCGCGGCCAGCAGGCCGACTTTCACCGGCGAGACGGTTTCATTGTCGAATTGTCATCTTTTTAACCGGTTAGAAATAAAGCCGTTGATGTTCCAATGGCGTTCCAATATTATTGCCTCTCCTTAGCCCGTTCGTCTACAAAAGGAACAATACCAAAACCAAATCAAGGGAAGAAGCAAACATGGCTTACACCGTCAAAGATATACTGAGACTGGAAGTTGCTCCCGCTTTGGGGTGTACCGAACCAGTAGCCACAGCGTTAGGCGCTGCAGCGGCTGTATCGATTCTGCCGGGGAAAGAAATTGACTCCATTGTAATCTGGGTAGATCCGAATTCTCCACCTTCCCTTCTAAGCTATCCGATTACCCCAGAAAATGGTGGTTTTTCGGTTCACTTGTGGTAAAATACCAATGGCTCACAGGGTAGGAGATTCAGTTTCTCTGCATCATCCTACTCCCTCAGGCTTTGCCCTCACTGGCCCCGGTCAGTGGGGGCTTTTTTTCAGTGTGGCCCCTTGACGTTTTCCAATATCTTGTGCCAGATTAAATTCCAGCAAAATGTGAATTAAGGGATGTAATGTAACCTTGACTCCCTTTTTTGTAAGAAATTCCTACCAAGATAGTGGCTTTTCGTGTTGACTTAGATTGGCTAATTAGCTTATAGTCCCTGAACTCGAATGTTCAGGCATTGTATGCATGTTCAATTTAGCTAGGGTCATACTAGTCGTTACATATAAAGACCATACAGTGAGTCTGGAAT
>Ga0210128_1000006_pt1 | contig 30252 bp, 28 predicted proteins | sample Tolay_CordB_D2_FD_185579 | JGI IMG/M metagenome (GOLD analysis project Ga0210128, IMG submission 185579) | Wetland microbial communities from the San Francisco Bay, California, USA, that impact long-term carbon sequestration - Tolay_CordB_D2... | ecosystem: Environmental > Aquatic > Marine >... | reverse complement strand
TGTTTCTTTTTCCTGACACCCGACACCTGAAACCTGGTACCTGAATAGTTTTTCCGGTGTGAACCCTCCAAGTGGGTAAACTTTTATGACCAGTGCTTACGACAACCTAGTCAATCGTACAGCGCACGCCATCAACCAGGCTTTTGATGTATACCAGAAGCGATACAGAGCCATTACCCAGCGGGCGGGTGCTCGGTTTGCACAGAGAGACTGGCGCGGCATGCAAGCGGACGCAAGGGAAAGGTTGGATCTTTACAAGAAAGTGGTGGATGAAACCGTAGCTCAGGTCAACGAGTTGTTAGGCGATCGAGGTACCGATACCCGGATCTGGGCTAAAACCAAAGTCGTCTATGGTGCTTTAGTCAGCAAACTGAACCTTTGGGAGCTTGCAGAGACATTTTTTAATTCAATTACCAGAAGGATATTTGCCACTGTTGGGGTAAACCCTCAGATCGAGTTCGTCGACACCTGTTCTCGCATACGACCTTTACAGATTGCTCAACCGATGTATCGAACCTGTGAGCGGGCCGAGTCAACTGTTGCTTTGATCGAAGGCATCCTCACTGATTATGGGTTTGATGTGGGCTATGAAGATCTCCAACGCGATGCCCAGGCGGTGGCAGAGCAAGTAGACAATCATCTCATGAAAACTGCGGCTTCACCAGGTATCGACCGCACTGAAATGATCACCTCCGTTTTCTATCGAGGCAAAGGAGCCTATCTGGTCGGCAGATTTTTTAACGGTTCAGATCAATTTCCGCTGGTGCTTGCTCTGCTCAATACTCCTGGGGGCATCGTAGTTGATGCCGTGCTCTTACATGAGAACGAAGTCAGTATTCTGTTCAGTTTTACTCGCTCCTATTTCCATGTGGACGTCAAGAAGCCGGCTGAGTTGGTAGGTTTTTTGAAGTCCTTCATGCCTCGGAAGCGACTTGCCGAACTCTACATTTCCATCGGCTATAACAAGCACGGCAAATCTGAGCTGTACTGTGATTTGCTGCAGCACCTGGCTTCCTCGAATGAGAAATTCGAAATCGCCGAGGGAGAAAGAGGCATGGTCATGGAGGTATTCACCATGTCTGACTACGACGTGGTGTTCAAGGTAATCAAAGATCACTTCTCATCCACCAAGAGAACGACTCGTGCAGAGGTGAAGGCCAAATATGACCTGGTATTTAAGCATGATCGAGCCGGCAGACTGGTGGATGCGCAAGAATTTGAACACCTGGAGTTTGACCGGAAACGGTTTTCAAAGGAACTGCTGGATAAACTTCAGCGTTTTACGACGCAGGGGGTGGAAATCGACGAGAATCACGTGGTCATTAAGCATCTATACGTGGAGAGGAGAGTAACGCCCCTGGATGTATATCTCAGCGAGGTTGATGAGTCGGCAGCGCGGGCAGCCGTTGTTGATTATGGAAACGCCATCAAGGACTTGGCAGCCACGAATATCTTTCCGGGAGATATGTTGCTCAAGAATTTCGGGGTGACGCGCCATGGTAGAGTAGTGTTCTATGACTATGATGAACTTTCCTTGGTGTCCGAATGTAATTTTAGAAAGCTACCCCAACCGAGAAGTCATTACGAAGAGATGTCGGAGGAGCCTTGGTTTGCCGTAAATGAGCGTGACATTTTCCCCGAGGAGTTTCAGTCTTTTCTTGGCTTGCAAGAAGACTTAAGAGATCTATTTGTGGCGCAGCATTCAGACTTATTTGGGGTAGATTTATGGCATCAGATCCAGGCTCGTATAAGCGCTGGTGGAATTATTGATATCTTTCCGTATGAGCAAAACAGGAGACTTGGCATAGAGCATAGAGCATAGAGCATGGGGAGATAATTTCGAATTTCTAATTTCGAATTTGAAAAAGCTCAAAGCAGATTGGAGATTGCAGCTTTGGTACTGGTCATTTGCCTGCGGCGTCATTAGGTCAGTACGCTTCGCTGTCATTTGTTGTAATAGGTAGAGGACAGAGTTTAAAGTCAAAGGAAAGAAGAAAGGGATTTTTCTGTGGGAGCGGCTTTCCCCGTCCTGAGCTTGTCGAAGGGCAGCCGCGATCTTGCGATTTTAGCGACCTTAACGATTTCAACGACTTTAGCGGTTTAGACGATTTACCGTTTACTGCTGACACCTGACTACTGGATTCCGGATTCTGAGTCCTTGCTTTATGCCTTTTTCGCAACGGACCACGGACCAAGGACAACTGACAAAAGTCCTCTGATTTCTGACTTCCGACCTCTGACCTCTAATCCCCGTCTCCCCGTTTCTCAGTGTCCCCGCGTCGTCCTCCAGTGCCTAGTAGATTACTCAAATTGCTCCTCTTCGGTGGAGCCTGTTAATGCCGCCGTAGAGGTCTCACCGCCAGTAACCACATTCTGAATTTCGTCAAAATACCCTGCACCCACAAAACCCTGATGCTTAACGGCGCTGTAGCCCTGCTCCCGTTCCAGTGCAAATTCATGTTCCTGCAGGCGAGAATAGGCAGCCATCCCCTCCGTACTGTAGGCGTGGGCTAGCTCAAACATGGCAGTATTCAGGGTGTGAAAACCAGCCAGGGTAACAAACTGAAACTTATAACCCATGGTACCTAGTTCATCCTGAAAACTCCGAATTGTCGGTTCATCCAGATGGAGTTTCCAGTTGAAGGAGGGCGAGCAGTTGTAAGCTAGTAACTTGTTCGGGAATTTTTCGTGAATAGCCTGAGCAAACTCCCGCGCCTCACCCAGGTCAGGGGTTGAGGTTTCACACCAGATGACATCAGCGTAAGGGGCATAGGCCAGGGCCCTGGCAATTGCAAGTTGCACCCCACCCTTCACCTCGAAGTAACCCTCGACTGTCCTTTCTCCAGTCAAAAAGGGATGATCAAGGGGATCGATGTCGGTTCGGGTTAGTCGGGCTCCATGGGCATCTGTTCTCGCTACCATCACAGTGGGCACTCCGAGGACATCGCTGGCGAGCCTGGCAGCCACGAACTTTCGTAGATACTCCGAGGGTGGGGCCAAAACCTTGCCGCCCATGTGACCACATTTCTTCAAGGAGGATATCTGGTCCTCTAAGTGAACGGCTGCCGCGCCGGCGTCGATGCACGCCTTGGTTATTTCAAAAGTGTTGAGTAGTCCACCAAATCCGGCCTCAATATCTGCGACAATGGGGGCGAACCAATGGATGTTGCCCTTATCGTGCAGGTGTTGAAGCTGATCAGCCCTGAGCAGGGCATTGTTTACCTTCCTGACCACATTCGGCACACTGTCGGCTGGATATAAACTCTGGTCCGGGTAGGTCTGGCCTGCGGTGTTTGCATCCGCCGCAACCTGCCAACCGCTAAGGTAAATTGCCTGCAATCCAGCCAGTACCTGCTGCACAGCTTGATTGCCGGTCAGTGCCCCTAAAGCCCGGACGTAGGGTTCAGTGTGCATCAGATGCCACAGCCTCTCGGCCCCCATACGGGCGAGGGTGTATTCTATTTGAACTGAGCTGCGAAGCCTCACCACGTCTTCAGCGGAATAGGGCCGCTGGATTCCCTGCCAGCGTGGTTCAGTTTTCCAAGAGTTTGCTAATGCCTCTGCCTGCTGCTGCCTGTCCATACAAAGACCTCCCCCCTTAACCCGGATATTTCATGAATCGCTTACTGCGACCACGGATATGGCCGTCCTTTCTGGCGTCCTCGGGTGTCGGCCCCTGCGACGTACCGTTCAGGTACGCCTCGGAACCAACACCCTGCGGTTGCCAGGTGGCACGCCCATCTTCTTGGTCTCGCGACAGCGATTCATGAAATATCCGGGTTCATTGTCATCGCCAAAGTCGAGCAACAATTCAGATCATCTTGTCATGAATTGAATGTTTATTAATTAGAATCGGGAAAACATAGATAATCAAGTAAAGTTAAAATCGATGTGGGGATTGTCAATACGAAAAACCCTTAAAAGCATAGGAAATATTAGTTTGTGAGCCCGTCGAAGGATGCTCCATGTTCCAATTGTACGAGCACAACGCCGCTTATAATGATTATCATTCCCAGCCAGAAGAGCGGCCCCAAATCCTGATCAGTGGACAACAAGCCGGCCCCAGCCATAAGAGCTGAGAGTGCGGCTGTAGTTGGTGGCTGGGCGTTGGTACAGATTGCCACCTCTACCGGTCCGAGATAGCGGAGCAACACATTCCAAACCAGTACCATTGTCACGCTGGTAAACACGATCATATAGGCCAGTCCAGCCCAAGCGGCCGGAGGGATCACTCCGTAATCCATGGTCAGGAGGGAATACCCACCGATGGGCGTCATGACAATTGCGCCAAGGATAAGACTCCATGCAGTTACAACTCGTGGATCATGATTTTGACAAGTGCGACCAGCCAAGACGGTATAGGCCACCCAGGCGAACATGGCGGCCAAAACCCAGAAATCACCCGAGCGCAGCTCCTTGATGGTCTCACCTCCTTCCCAAGGTCGGAGAATGATGTAGACTCCTACGAACGCAATAAGCACCCCAAGGATTTTTCTTTTTGGCGGTATTTTTTTACTCAATCCACTAGCAAGAATCATCACACCAAGGGGGGTCAGTGCATAGAAAAGAGCTGGATGACTAGGTACTGTATGCCGGAGGCCTCGGAGGAACAAGTACTGGTTCAGGGGCACAAGAAGGATACCGAATCCTAGTATTCGGAGCCATTCTTTTAAATCGAACCGCGGTTTCGGGATAACCCAGCCAGTGAGTAGAAGGAGAAGTAAGGCAGCACCCAAGGCCCGGGCGAGGACCAAGGTTTCAGCATCAGGGAATCCGACCGCAGCTGCCTTGGCAAAAACATAGGTGCCTGAGGCCAGACTGACGTGAGTAGCCATGAGTAGATATAATGAGGTCCGTCGCAAAGTGTTCACCTTAATGCATGAAGAAGTAAGACAAAATGAGCCACCATGCTTGGTGCATACAAGTTCAGGAACTCAGGAGAACAAAGCCACAGAATAATACATATCTCGCAGAAGGTTGTCATCTGTTAGTGAGGGAGGTCAACCCTAATCTTGTAATAAATAAAAACCGTTCCTATATTAGTTGGAATTTGTGACCTTTAAATATTTTCAATCCGAATTCCGAATTCCGAAATCGAAAATCGGAAAGGGAGGTAGAATCATGAATAGGCGTATAATTACACTCTTCGCGGTGTTGATATTCGGAGTTGTCTCTCTCATACTGCCGCTGTCAGCACGTGCGGAGGTTGAGACTTATATGATTGACAAGGTACACAGCATGGCGAATTTCAAGATTCGTCATTTGTTTTCTAAAGTGTCGGGTACCTTCTCGGATGTTACCGGAACTATTAAAATCGATCGTGACAATCTGGAGGCGTCGAAGGTGGAGGCCACAATCAACGTGTACAGCGTGGACACCAACCATAAAAAAAGGGACGCTGATTTGCTCTCGAGCAATTTTTTTGATGTAGAGAAATACACGGTCATGCGTTTTGTCAGTACCGCTGTGGAGGCCAAGGGCAAAGACAGCGGCGTTATGCATGGCAAGTTGACCATACACGGGGTGACCCGCTCAGTGAAATTGCCCTTCAAAGTGCTCGGCTTCGGTCCTGACCCATGGGGGGGCTATCGCAGCGGTTTTGAGGCCGGCACAGCAATCAAACGAAGCGATTACGGCATAAACTATGGACTTGGAGAAGGACAAGGCGGAGCTGTGGGAAATGAAGTGGAAATTACCCTGCTGATAGAGGGGATCAAACTGGGACCTTATGGCGCGCCCTTTCGAGTCCGGTAATTTGATCTTGCTAGATACACCAGGCTGACGTTGACGATATGAGCAGTGCCAGGCGCAAAGATGCCTCCCCCTTTCTCTGCTCCGCATCTTGTCTCGCAGCCGATCGCTACTCTCCTTCAATCCCCGGAAAGATGTCATAGATATAATCGTGGGCATCCAACTCTGACTTGTTCAGCGTGCCTGCTTGAACGCGCTTGACGACTTCCTCGCGGGAGAGGGTAAAGATCGCCTCGAGAAGCTGCTCGCGCTCCTGGTCGTTCGCCTGCGCCACCACGAAGAGCACCCGGGCGCTGTGCTGGATGTAGCGGGGCGAAAGCAGCTGGCGCTTCAGGATCTCCATGATAACGGGCGCCTTGGCGCGGTCAAAGAGGCCTGGATTGCCTTGACGATCCAGCTCGGCGAAGAACGCCGACGTCCAGTCGTTGTGGTATTCCCACAACCTCAGGAACAGCTCCTTGGTAAAGCGGGTCCCGGCCTTGACCTCGAAGGCGTTCTCAGCCGGTATGAGGCCATCCTCGGTGAGTGCCGGCCCTTTGAGGTAGCCGTCCTCGGTGATGACAGCTTGATGATGGATGAGGATCCACAGCCACGACACATCGATCCGGTAAGTGGCGAGATCATTCATGAAACGCAGCCCAAGCTCGTAGTCGTCGATGGCCGCAGCGAAATTACCGTTGAGAATCTGGAAGCCGTAGTTCGCCGCCATGTAGAAGGCGTGTTGGATGTGCTCAATGGTGATCTCACCCTTTGGCACACCGTAGATACTGTCCCAGAGTTCTTGGGTGAAGAGTTTCTCCGGCTCGCTGAACATGTCTGTGGTGATGATCCAGGGTGTGATCTTGCCCTGCTGGTTCAACAGGCCGCGGGATTGCAGCAGGTGCCGCTCCGCGTCCGAAAGACCACTGGCGACCGTCGGCACCCGTTTGCCTTTCACGTCCACATCCTCTGGCGGCGCATCGAGGATCGCCTGGAGCTGCGTCACCGGAGCCTGCATAGGTGTATTCCCAGCGGCGACGTAGGCCGGTTCGGGGCTGGCAACCCAGCTTTGCCGATAGGTGTCGTAGAGTCGTCCTTTCACCCCTCCGGCAAGGATGTCTTCCAGGGTGGGCTGTTCACCTGCGGGTAGTGGCTCCTCGGGCACAAAGATGAGACCGAGCAACCGCTCTCGCGTCTTGTCGATGACCATCGCCCGCAAGGCCAGTGGGTTATACTGCGAGCGGCCATAGGGATCGGTCGGTTGGTAGATCATTACCGCCGCCATGCCGCCAATGGGAGCCCCCTGACTGAGCTCGCCATTCTTCATGCCGGCCATGAGCATCATCAGTGCGTTATAACGTTGATATGCAATCATGTTCGGGGTGGCCATGCCGATGGACTGTGGATCCGGAAACACGGCTTGCGGGTCTTCCTTCCACATCTCAATGATGCTGGCGAGGTAGTCCCAGCGGCCGACGTTGGTCCCAAGGAGCCTGCGTCGCAAGACCCAGGCTATCACAGGCAAGAACCGGCCCGCATTCCCCTCCTCATAGAGGACTTTGATCTTGATGGTACCGGGCTGGACGCCGATCAAGCCTTCCACCCGTGCCAGGAGTTTCTCCACAATGAGAGCTTCCTGCGGGGTCTGAATCTTCGGGATGTAGTAGTATATGCCGGTGCCGATCCGTGTGAGGGAGTCATAGTTGTTGAGCGCCCAGAGGAGGGTGATGGGAATCATACCATGCACCGGTTGGCCTTCGACCGTGACGTGTTCATAGCGCACGTGGATGCTTGGAGGCCGAGCGAACCGGGTCGGCCACTGATCCGGGGGCGCGTCGATCTTGTACGTGCGCGTTTTGCCTTTTTTCACCACCTCATAGGTGCGGTCGGCCCAGGCGCCTTCGAAGATCTGTTTGGAGTTTTCCACGGCCGCGAAAATCCCTAACGGCTGATCCCCGGGCGCGCCGTCTGGCTGGAAATGGGGGGGCGCGGCGTCTTCAAAGTCCGGCATATTCATGGGGGCCGGGCTATTCAACGCCTTGACGGCCATGTCCAGCGGATGCCACGGCCCGGTGAGCTCCAAGCCGGGGTTCGTCAATGGGTGGGCGTCCTTCGGGATGTCCACTTCGTCGTTGAGCCGCCAGAGCCACTCGCTGTCCCGATCGAGAAAGTTATCAATCAAGCCCTGGATAATCTGGCGATATGTCCAAAACTGCCCCGTTACGGGATCCTCAAAGGTGTCGTCCCACTTCGGCCAGGCATATTTTTCGCGGACCGGCGCGGGTGACTGCAGCAGCGCCCGGCGCGCTGTGAGGGCCGCGGCGATCTCGGGATGCAGCTCTTGGGCGAGTGCGGCGATCTCCTGTTCCACATTGATTTCTCGGCCGTTTATCGTCTTGGTCCCGAAGAGCCCTGGGAAGCTCTGGAGAATGTCCTCGCGGATGGTGGCCTTGGAGACACGAACTCCTGCCGATGCCGAACGCTCCGTGCCTGTGCTCATAGCCGTCTCCTTGTCTTTATCTGTTTATCGGGGCGTAAAATCTAGATGACATTATATGATAAGAACCGGCTTTTTAATGTTTGTCAAGTGTCCCTCAACCAGCTGACAAACACAAAGTGACCCAAAGACCAAGCCGCATAACACTGGATCCAAAAAAATATTGTGACCAAAAGACACATTGCCACGTATATATAATGTGGTAAACTTCTCTCACTCAAGGACAGGCTTCCAGCCGGGTGGCTCGAGAGAATTACCGTTGAATAGACAGGTAAAGTAATGCCAAGGGGCCACACACGGCAACACCAGTAACCAGCAGTTGATTTTCTGCATGGATGGCAACGACGAACAGAGCTGTATTGATCGGGTCTTACGGGGAGAGGTGAACGCCTTTGGTCCTCTGGTAGAGCGCTACCAGAAACCCATCTTCAACCTCATGTGCCGGGTGGCGGGCTCGCCCGACAGTGCGGCCGACTTGACCCAGGATACCTTCATCAGGGCTTACCAGAAGTTGGAACGCTTTCACCCGGGCAAGAGATTCTTCCCCTGGCTTTATTCCATCGGCCTGAACCTTGCTAGAGACTTCGCCAGAAAAAACACCCGGGATCTTAAAACAGGATCCACGCTGGACCCCGAATCAATCTCAGGTTGCAACTATCCCGGCGACCAACATGACAGTATGTGCGCAAGCCTGGAGTTCGTCCGTTTGGAGAAAGCGCTCGATGAGCTTCCCCTCATCTACCGAGAGGCCTTGATTCTACGCTACCACGATGAATGTTCCATGCGTGACATTGCCGAAGCCCTGAGTCTTTCGCTTAGCGCGGCCAAAATGCGCGTGCATAGAGGGTTGGAAATGTTACGAGAGAACTATAAAGGAGGGATCCATGGAACGCAAAAAAGATCCATTTGAGCAACTCGCTCAGGGCCCATCCGCAAAGTTTGAAAATACTCCCTGCGAAAACAATGAGAATCAGGAGATCCTCGCCCTGAAACGGTTGATTCACAGTATGCCAGAAAAGGAAGCACCGGCTGGGCTGACTGAATCCATCCTCAGTTCACTAGAGCCTAAAATCATCCCGAGGTGGCTGCTGATCTACCGCTGGGCCCTCAGACCTCGCACGGTCACCTTCCAGCCCCTCAAGCTTGTTCCCGCTGCTATGGTTCTCGTTCTGGGGCTGGCCATTGCTATTCAGTTCGGTCCTGGGCGAGAAGATCGAGGTGGCACAGGCCACGAGGAGCTGATTCCAGTGACCTTTACCCTTAGCTACCAGCGAGCTGAGAGGGTGAGTGTTGTCGGCTCCTTCAATCAGTGGAACCCTGCCAGCCACAAGATGCACCAGCTTGGGAATCGGAACACTTGGGTGCTCGAACTCCGTCTGCCCGCGGGCCGCCACGAGTATGCCTTCCTGGTGGACGGTAAGGTGGTGGTTGCCGACCAGAGTTCCCCATTCTATCAGAGTGACGGCTTTGGAAACAGAAACTCCGTATTGTTCGTGAACAGAGATGAACCAGCAAATATTTAGATATAGTTTCACTCTTTTTTTAGCCGCTTTCTTGGTTGCTTCGATGGTTTCCTTTTCTTATGTGCAAGGGCAACCAGCGGATTCGAGTGTCACTGCCTCGGTCAGGGCGGCGCGTGAGGCAGGAGTACCCGAAACCTCTCTGAACCGACTGTTGATGCTGGCTGTGGATCACCGCCTCGAGGACGATGGCGTGGTGCGGTTGGTCAACTTTCTTCAGACGGTCCAGACAGAGAACTTGCCCATTGACCCCTTTATGGGAAAGATAGAAGAGGGACTGGCAAAACAAGTACCCCTGAACACCATAGCCGCTGTGCTGGCTCAGAAGCTCGACGACTACCGCTTCGTCAAATCAGTCTTGGCAAGGACAAAAACAGCCAAGGATCAAGAAATCTCCCACCAAGATTTGAACCGCATGGTCGGCAGTCTTGATGCGGGGGTCTCCATGGAGGAGTTGGCCAGGTTCATTCTGGAAGCATCAACAGAGGATCTATCAATGCTGGCCAGAGCAACCGAGAGTATGGCACTTCTCAAACAAATCAGGTTTGATGAGTCCTTGACCGAGGAAATCCTTTTTACTGGGCTACGACGCAACAGCCTGACCCCCTCATGGGATTACCTTGCCAGGGTTGTGGCCACAGCAAAAAGGCGACAGATATCTGATGATGAGATCGCCAGTGCAGCGCGAGAGGCCCTAGAGATGAACCGATCATTTGCGGATTTTATGACGGATCTCGGATTCACTCCACGTGATCTTCGACACGGCCCAGCAGTAGGGCGGTCGGGGAGAAGGGACCAGTGACTCTGAGGTTTAAGCTTTTGTTTTTTATCTTGGACAATATACAAGCGACTTAACAGGACAGATTTATTCTGACACGGAAAGTAAATATGGACACAAAAAAATGGTTACTGCTCTTGATCCTAGTGCTGTGGATCCCCGGTTGCATGTCTCTGAAAGGTGAGCGACTCCTTAGAAACGAACAATATCAAGCTGGTGTAGTCACTTTTAAAAATATCGTCCAGGAAGAACCCAAAAATCCCGAAGCGCAGTATTATCTGGGCCGTTTCTATCTCGCCCTGGAAAGGCCTGAGGAGGCACTCCCCCATCTCAAGAGGGCTGTCCAGGGCGACCCTGCAAACGCAGACTACCACTTCTGGTTGGGAGTGGCATACTGGGCGATTAGGGATTTTGAAAGCGAAAGGAACAGCTATATCAAGGCGCTTGCCATAGACCCCAAACATGTGCCGGCGAGGCTTTATCTGGCACATACCTTTCTGGACAGCGGTGAATGGCAAGCGGCGCTGGATAACTACGATCTGTTGCTTCGACGAGAACCCTACAACCCTGAAGCGCTCTACAACAGGGCACTGGCTCTCACGGAACTAGGTCGGCCAAAAGAGGAAATCAAGGCCTGGAAACAATATCTGGAATACTACCCGGCGGGGAAGTGGGCCCTAAGAGCTGTTGACCATTTGAATGAGCTGGGGGATTTCAGCCATCGCAATTTTACCATCGGCTACCGCCGGGTCACCCTGGAACACATTTCTTTCAGTCCGAATTCAGCCAAATTGCTTTCCAATGGCAAGCCTTCTCTTAAGGTGCTCGGCACCATCCTGAGTATCAACGATCAGGTTTGGCTGGAGATAGTTTGTTACAAAAATGGTGATCCATCATTGGCGGCGGCCAGGGCTACGGCGGTTAGGGACTATCTCATGCAGGAATTTCCATGGTTAAAACCCTCTAGGATCGGGGCCCGGGGAATAGGCCGTAAAGAAAGAGTAAAAGTAGGCAGCAAAGTGTACTTGCTGGACGACTCCACCACCTTCATCACCGCCAAAAAATAGTTAAACAGTGCTGCTGTTTTTTTGTGACCTTATTGCCTGCAACCTCGTATATCAGGGTAAATGGATGGGCCAACAAACCGACCTAACGGAGTAAGAGGAGCTTATTATGAAAACCGCAGCACTTATGAGACGAGCGTTAGAGATATGTGCACCAATTATTTTCAGCTTGACCATCATGCTTTCTGGCGGGAACATAGCACAGGCGCAGGGGGATGTATCTGCCGTCCCTGAACTGGAAGCGGCACACAACAGGGTCCAGGAAGCGACCATGGCTATGAAGCAAGCAGAAGATCAGAACAATACCCGGGCCATGGAACGGGCCCGCAATAATTACAACCAGGCAAATCAGAATATGGCGCAAAACCTTGCCCGGGTTGCGGGCGTCAGGACGGAGGATGTCACCGGTATGCAAAGAGCCGGCATGGGCTGGGGGCAGATCGCTCAGGAACTGGGACTGGAGCCTGAACATCTCGGCAAGCAAGGGAGCCTGACAAACACTCCGGACAGTGTCAACGTGCAGGACCGGACGCGTGACAGAGACCGTGACAGGGATCGAGACTTCTCCCAGCAGGATTCCATCGAACCGGAACGCACCCGGGAGAGAGAGAGAACTAGAGAAAGACTGGGCCAAGAGACCGACCAGGAGGAAGGGCTCATGGTCAGAGAGCGCACGCGGGAGAGAAACAGAGAACTCAGCGAAGCCACCTCGCGTAATATGAAGAACGCAGGTGCCACAAAGCATGGCATGGCCATGGTTGGCTCAGGCAGCAAAGGCATGGGGCTCGGGAAGGCGAAGGGTGCCATGTCGGCAGGAACTTCCCAGGGCTCCGGTGGCCATAGTGGTGGCGGTTCCGGCGGTGGTTCCGGCGGTGGCGGTGGTTCCGGCGGTGGCGGTGGAAACGGCGGTGGCGGTGGAAACGGCGGCGGTGGTGGAAACGGCGGTGGCGGTGGTTCCGGCGGCGGCCGTTAAACTTCTCCACATCTATCAATAGGATTGAAAAAAGGGCCTCTAGAAGGCCCTTTTTTCATGAATGGGTACTTGGATTTGAGAGTGTCAATATCTGTATCTTGTTGTCTGCTGTGAAGTGCCTCCTAGATCAAGTGTCTTCTGCAGTTGTCTAGGATTAAAGATCTCTTACCAATATCTATACTTCCTTCTAATCCTACGTATGATATTCATATGAACTCAAAGTAGTAATCAACCTGCAACTGACCGGTGACTAATCAGTTGCGACAGATGTATAATGGCAATTCCATCGACGCCAGAGCGACAACAGACCACAGGGCCAACGCCACTTTTATAAAATGAAACATCCGGGCAGGGAGATAGAGACCATGAAGAAAATTAAGGTTGTACCGATCAAACCTACAGTCTCTTTTGAGGTGTTTGAGAGGATTGATATCCGTGTGGGAACCATCCAACGAGTGGAAGACATCGAGGGTGCAGACAAGTTGGTGAGACTGATTGTTGATTTCGGCGATCATGAGAGAACAATTTTGGCTGGGATCAAGCAGGAACGGCAAGATCCAAAAGAGATAGAAGGCAAACAGGCTTTGTTTGTTGTTAACCTCGAACCCAGGATAATGATGGGTGAAGTCTCGGAAGGCATGTTGTTCGATATCGGTTACGCGGATGGAATTAGTCCCGCTCTGGCAGTTCCGGAAAAGCCGGTTCACAATGGTGCGAGGGCGGGATGACTGGAATTAGAACCCATTATCCATTAGGATAAGCAATGTTGAATCTGAAACACGGGTCTTAAACATAATGGACAACCACAACCCCATCTACCTGACGCCGACTGAGATCATCGACAGCAATCATCCCAAGATCCAGGAGTACGCCACTCAAACAATTGGCGGCTGTAGTGATCCGGTGGAGCGGGCGGTGCTACTCTATCTGGCTGTGCGTGATGGGATTCACTACGATCCCTATACCCCTTTCCATCTGCCGGAGCATTATCGAGCCAGTGCGGTTCTCGATCGAGGTCGAAGCTTTTGTGTCCCCAAGGTTTCTCTGCTCTGCGCTTTGGGCAGAGCCTGTGACATACCGTCACGAGTTGGTTTCGCCACGGTAAAGAACCATTTGGCCACCAGGCAACTCATTGATTTTCTGGGGAGCAATGTCTTCGTTTACCATGGTTTCGTGGAGTTCTATTTGGAAGGAAAGTGGGTGAAGGCGACCCCTGCCTTCAACCGGGAACTCTGTGAAAGGCACAAGGTGGAGCCGTTGGAATTCAATGGGCGGGAGGACTCCCTTTTTCACTCTTTCAACCGGGAAAACAAGAAGTACATGGAGTATGTGGAATACTGCGGCACCTATAGTGATATCCCAGTGAACGCCATAGTAGCCGCCTGGAAAAAAAAGTACGGCGAAGATCGGGTGGAGGAGTGGATTGAGATGTTTGCCCAAAAGGAAGATACTAAGTTTGCTGATTTTGATAAAGAGGATGTCTGGGAAGGATGAAAAACTGACCCTAATTGGTGTAAATTAGCCCGGATATTTCATGAATTGCTGTCGCGAGACCACGAAGATGGACGTGCCACCGGGCAACCGCAGGGTGTTGGTTCCGAGGCGTACCTGAACGGTACGTCGCAGGGGCCGACATCCGAGGACGCCAGGAAGGACGGCCATATCCGTGGTCGCAGCAAGTCATTCATGAAATATTCGGGCTAGGTGCCATATTACTCCAAGCAGAGCAAGAAGGGGATGGACTGCGGACACTCAAAAGGTGGGAGGAGCAGTAATAATGGTTGACTACTTCGTGAATCTTCACCCAGTGTTACAGGCTTTTCTTGCGACGTGTTTCACCTGGTTTTTAACAGCTCTTGGGGCAGCAGGGGTTTTCTTCACTCGAACAGTGAATAAGAAAATACTTGATCCCCTGCTCGGTTTTGCCGGAGGGGTGATGATTGCAGCCAGTTATTGGTCTCTGCTCGCCCCAGCCCTCGAGATGGCTGAACAGCAAGGTCAGATTTCCTGGGTCCCGGCTGCAGTGGGCTTTCTGTTGGGAGGAGTGTGTCTGCGGCTTGTTGATAAACTTTTGCCACACCTCCACCTTTATGCTCCCATCGAGGAAGCTGAAGGAATCTCAACTACCTGGCGACGGACTACTTTACTCGTTCTAGCTATCACCTTGCACAATATCCCAGAAGGTCTGGCCGTCGGCGTTGCCTTCGGGGCTGTAGCCCACGGTCTACCCACGGCTACCCTTCCTGCGGCCATTGCTCTGGCTGTGGGCATTGGTTTGCAGAACTTTCCAGAGGGGATGGCAGTTTCCATGCCATTACGACGGGAAGGGGTATCCAGGCTAAAAAGTTTCTGGTATGGGCAACTCTCTGGTATTGTGGAGCCCATTGCCGGTGTTATCGGGGCTGCCGCGGTCATCGTTTCGCAGCCAATTTTACCCTACGCCTTGGCCTTTGCCGCTGGCGCAATGATTTTTGTGGTGGTGGAAGAGGTGATACCCGAATCCCAGCGCGGCGGGAATGCGGATTCGGCAACTATGGGGCTCATGATTGGCTTCACGGTGATGATGATACTTGATGTATCCTTAGGCTAAGGCAAGGAGATTGTGGATTGCGGAATTGTCCTCCGGACTCCCACCCTTCGGGCGGGTTCCCAGTTTCGGATTGGGGAATTTTAATTTGGTTTTTGATTTGCATTTGAAGAGAGCTTAATGAAAGCAGCATCTATCCCTAATGAAATGACGGCCTGTGTGTGGCGTGGAGGGCCCAAAGTAGAAGTTGAAACTGTGCCGGTACCGGAAATCGGCGAGGGCGAAGTGCTTGTTCGGGTTGAAGCTTGCGGGCTCTGCCCTACTGACATCAAGAAGATCGATCTGGGCCTGGCGGAGCCACCTGTAATCCTTGGCCATGAGATGGCAGGCGTTGTGGTGGCAGCAGGTCAAGGTGCTGAAGGATTTCTCGGCAAGCGAGTGGCCGTTTATCACCATATCCCGTGTTTGAAATGTAGACTATGTGAACTGGGCCGCTTCAGCCAGTGTGCCGGTTATAAAAAAACAGGCACAACAGCGGGGTTTACCCCTGCCGGAGGAGGATGGGCTGAATACGTCAAGGTTTCTTCCTGGATTGTAAGCGGCGGCGGGGTGGTGGAGATTCCGGAGCGGTTGCCGGTCAAGGTTGCCATTCTTATGGAACCTCTCAATACCTGTCTCAAATGCAAGAGTACTCTTCCTCCTTCGAAGGGAACCGTGGTGATATTGGGGCAGGGACCCGTTGGACTAATGCTGACTGCCCTGATGCACAGAGATGGTTGGGAGGTTTTTGCGGTTGAGCCGCTGCCGGAACGACAGGAAAGAGCTGTCAGGTACGGTGCCAAGGCAGCCTTTCATCCCGGCAAAGATCTCAATACGAACCTGCAGGAGATTGCTCCACCGTTAGGCCCTGATGCTGTCATCGCTGCCACGGAATCCGAGGAAGCAATAAATGGTTCTCTTCGTGCCTTGAGGCCCGGCGGGAAGTTGATTCTCTTTGCCCATACCCGCATGGGACAAGAACTCAAAATCGATGCTGGACAAATAGGTATGGCTGAAAAACAGGTCATAGGAAGCTATTCGTCTTCTCTTGAGCTCAATGGACTGACCACGGAAACCCTTATTGATCAACGATATCCTTGGGGAGAGTTTGTGACCCATGTGTTTCCTCTAGATGAAATCAATCAGGCCCTCGCCTTGGCAAAAAGTCCTGAAGGGGACTCGCTGAAAATCGCCGTAACCCCAGATCTAGGGAAAGCATAGGGCATAGAGCATAGAGTCAGAGGAAAGAGAAGTGCTTTGCACTCAAATTCGAAATACGAAACCCGAAGCACGAAACAAATACAAAATCCGAATTCTCAAATGTTCAAAACGTAACTTTTCGAATAAGGCTTGTCTAATGTTTTGGTCATTTGGATTTTGGTAATGCGAATTTGTTTCGGATTTCGATATTCGGATTTCGGATTTACACTAGATATGAGTCTCTGTGGTGAAAGAAATAATAATTGCTGTATAGGTATCATTGGTAGGATGGGAATGGGAAATCAAAAAGCTATACCTGTGACAATGATGGCCTGTGTGCTTCACGGAAAGGAAGACGTCAGGTTGGAAAGAATACCGGTGCCAGATCTACAACCGGGCGACATCCTTGTTAGGGTAGAAGCGGCTTTGACCTGTGGTACGGATTTGAAAGTCTTCCTCCGGGGCTATCATGAACGCATGATTCAGCCACCATCTGTGTTCGGCCATGAATTTGCCGGCGAGGTAGTAGCCAGCGACAATGGACAGTTCTCCGCGGGCACGAGGATAGTCGCCGCTAACTCAGCCCCCTGCTGGGATTGCTATTTCTGTGAATTAAACAAACCCAATTTGTGTAATGACCTGCTTTTTGCCAACGGGGCCTATGCCGAATATGTTCGTGTTCCCGCCAGGATTGTGGAGGAAAATTGTCTCACCATCCCAGCAGATCTTCCAGCGGCCAAAGCGGCGCTGGTGGAGCCACTGGCCTGTGCAGTCAAAGGTGTGGAGGATGTGGCCATACAGGAAGGAGAAAAGGTACTGGTGATCGGTGCCGGGCCTTTAGGCTTGATGCTCGCACGACTCTCAGTGTTGGCCGGCGCAGAGGTCACCACGGTTGATGACCAATCAGATCGACTTGCCGTCGCTGCTGAACTGGGCGTTACCAATACTGTTGCAGAAAGGCTCTCGGCGGAGTTGCTCGAGCGGCTGCGGGATGAGTACACACCTCACAAGCTGGGTTTTGACTGCGTGATTGAGGCCGTGGGCAAGGCAGAAACCTGGAATCAAGCGGTGGAGTTGGTGCGGCCGGGTGGCCGGGTGAACCTTTTTGGCGGCTGTCCACGTGGAACTGAACTGCGTGTAGATACAACCCGCCTCCATTACGACGAGATTAGCATCTATGCCTCTTTCCATCATACTCCGGAGACGGTTCGCAAAGCTCTGGAATTCATTGCAACCTCTCAGATCCCAGTGTTCACTCTGGTCAGAGAGGGAAGATCTCTTCAGGATTTACCGGAGGTTCTCCAGGAGATGCGCGCAGGCAAAGCTCCCCCAAAAACGGCAATTCTTCCTAAGCTTCCTGCGGGAGCTTGTCTATCAGCAGAGGAGCTGGAGGCTTTTGTCGGCTAGTATCACGACCGTGACAGGCAAAGCCAACTCTTGCTACCTGCCGGGTAGACTCGTGGATTAATACATCTTGCCGCTGGTACTACCGCCATTCTGCGGGTTAACCCTCACTCTGAAAGGCCTATAAAATGGTTCGCTACTCTTTTGCTTACCGTAACGGTCGAGTTCGTACCTCTGGCCGCGTACCCTGACCTTGGTACTACCAACGTTCAGGGGTTCGAAGCAGATTAAACCCTTATCTTTATCAATAGCGTATGCGACAATGTTGTTATTTCGGAGCCAGACTTCTTCAACATTATAGCCGCCATGGGTGGGCTTTCCGGACAAAGATAAAGTGTCGCATCTAATGTCACCCATTTTTATGTGGAGAGTTCTCTCCGCAAAACCATCCACTGCACTCAGGGAGGCAAATAAGAGCACAACAAGGAAGAATAAGATTTTTGTGTTTCTGATGTTCATAGTTTGCTCCTTCTCCTTCAAGATTCCGCGAGAATATTCATAGTAATAATCATTAATCGTCTCAGTTGCACGTTTTTACAAGATATTGTTAAGAGGAAGGAAAAAATCCGGCTGCAGGAATGACAGCAGAGTACAACTTCACGTCATTCCCGCGGAGGCGGGAATCTAGATTCCGGATATCCGCCTGAGGCGGATTCCGGAATGACGAATCGCGGCTGCCCTTCGACCCCTTCGATAAACTCAGGGCAGGCAAGCTCCCCGGGACTACGCCCGGGACAGGCAGGACGGGGAAAGCCGCTCCCACAGGATGATGTACCTCATGCCGTTTGTGAGAGACTTTTAGCCTCGTTTTCTATCGTTCAATGGACTCGGGTTCAAATTCCAAGGGGTAAGATTTTGGCAAGAACCAGTGGAGGATCAGAAATGAATGATATGCTCTTCCAACTCGTCAGGGTGCACATATTCCTCGGGCAAGACTTTACCGCGCACTGAGATACCTGCTTCGTGGACCGTGTTGGGGCTACCCGACACCAGGGGATGCCACCACTCCAGTTCCTTCCCCAAAGCCAGTCGGCGGTAGCCGCAGGTTCCAGGGAGCCACTCCAAATCCGCAGCCTTGGCGGCTGTCATAACCAGGCACGTTGGCACCAGTTTGATGCGCTCTTGATAAGATGTACAACGGCATGACCACATATCCAGCAGGCGACAGGCTACATTGGTGTAGTGGACCTCTCCGCTGTCCTTGTATTCCACTTTGTGCAAACAGCATCTGGCGCAGCCGTCACAGAGCGATTCCCATTCCTCCGGGGTCATCTCCGTGAGAGATTTGGTTTTCCAGAATGGTTCAGTACCCACTGTCATGGTGCTGCGATCCAAAGAGGAGGTTTCAGTGTTCAGCGGCTATTTTTCTTTTACCTGACACCTGACACCTGACACCTGACACCTGAGATTTGGTGCTTGGAGTTTGACATCTTGCGATGCTCCACCACTCAGTTATTCCATCAGACTTTCGCATGGAGGCATGACACTACAAACCTCCTTTGGAGGCCGCTCAAAGCCAGGTCATCAGGGCCCGGATTCTTTACTTCTCAACCGACCTCTCTGAACTTTCTCGTCTGGTAGATGGATAGCATGGAGGAGTGGGAAAGGAAAGCCCCAATCGGAAGGGAATGCAGGATACGGACTGGTCAACTGTTCTCTGGAGTTTCTCTCGATTCGAAATCGTCACATTGGGCGCAAAGAGGTTCGGCTTCTTTCTGCAATACTATCGTTCTCGTTACGAACAGGTCAGGTGGTATCTCACTGACCAGTGCTTTCAGATGTTCGCATAATGGGTAATGGTTGCAATCCACAGGTCGTCTGCGATTGTGCAAGGGTGGCTCTCCCGGCGTTAGAAACATTGAGGTGTTCGCAAGAAATTACCCAAAAAGAAATCTTGTTGTAAATAGGTAAAACCACCATTTTTCTTGGGAAAATTAGTAGCTAAAAATCATTCTGCTGGTATTCGAGATGTGATGGGGCTTATAATTAAAAATCTAACCCAAGTACCTCAGTAACGCTTTAGGCTTAGGTAGGCGCAATGAAAACGAAAGATACGAGACTTGCTCGTCAGCTTAAAATTGTGACCTTCTTTCCGGCAGGGGCTGGGACATTCATGGCACTTTCTATCCTGCTTATTCAGTACTGGAAGTGGTTCCAAGGCGGCGAATGGAAAGGAATGTCTCTTGCCGAGTTCGTGCCGCAACCCCTGTTTCAATGGGCAGTTGCAAAAGAAGGGGGACTGCTGGGCTTGAAAAAGATGGTTCTTGCTGCCTTGTCAATCCATGCCTCTGTATGGTTTTTTGTGACTGGCTGCGTTTTTACCTTTATATTGTTCGAATTGACCAAACCGTTGTTAAAGGACTGATCTCATTCGGGAGAGAGCGAGGTGTCAAATGGCGAAGAACCCCAGAAGCGGGAAAGAAAAGCGAAGAGAGAAGGGGAAAGAAAGGGAGAATTACTGGGCAGAGGTAATGAAGGAGCAAGCGAAGAAAGAAAAAGCCGAACAGGCGAAGGCCAAAAGAGAGCAGGCTAAGAAGGAAAAAGCAGCAGCAGAAGAAGAGGAAAAAGAAGAAGAGGAGAAAGGAGAAGAGGCTGAAGAGTGAGAGTGTTCGCAGTCAGCGAAGCATCTGTCAAGAGCGAACCCCCATTTTTTTCAGCAAGGAAATCAACCGATCAGGATAATCCGTAACAATGCCGTCCACGCCTAGGGCGAGCAGCCGTTTCATATCATTCACCTCGTTGATGGTCCAGACATGAACCTCGAGATTGAGACCGTGGGCGGTGTTCACAAATCTCTTTGTTAGAACACGCAGTCCACTACTATATTCTGGGACCTGGAAAGCTTGATAGGCAGGCCTGTATGCCGCTCCGAGGAAAACCATATTCATCATAAAAAACAGGGCAACCTCTCCAGTGCCAGCGGAGGTAGCGACTTCGGGGCACACTCGTCTAAAATCTTTGAGCACTTTTGAACTGAACGAAGCCGCCATTACCCTATCCACCATATCGAAGGTTCGAATCGTCTTACAAAGTGACGCAAGCAACGAAGGTTTTTCCTGTTTGATATCTATATTTATGCGTACAGTGGGGAGAGCAGTGAAAACCTCTTCCAATGTCGGCACCGTAATGCCGCTTCCTCGAAAAGGGAAAGTTTGGCCACCATCTGATGTCCAGTTGTAACCTGCATCCAGCGTCTTCAGATCCTCCAAGGTGAATGAACTAATCGGCCCCGAACCGTTGGTGGTGCGGTCAACGGTACTGTCATGCATCAAAACCAGAATGTTGTCGGCGGTGCTGTGTATTTCTGTCTCTAGCACGTCTACCCCTAAATCCACTGCCCGCTCAAAACCATACATGGTGTTCTCTGGCCATAAGCCAGCCCCGCCGCGGTGAGCCATTACCAGCGGACGACGCTGGATCTTTTCTGCAAAAGGAATGTCAGTGGCTGATTGGGCTAATGCCATCATGGGTTTATCCTAATATTTGGCGAAATCGTCTGTAGCGTCTGTCCAATGCATGATTGGTCTGGCGTTGTGTTTTGTCTGCCCTTTGTCAACGGCTGCCGCTGTTTTCACTAGTTTAGATAGGTTCTGGCCCCGACATATCGAGTCTTGAAATATTTTTTTGTAAGGAGTTCGGTCCGTATTCTTTTGCCCCTGCGCGGAGCGTGAATAAACCTACCGTTGCCCACATAAATGCCGACATGGGAAACCCTTCTGCCTCCCGAAGTGGCAAAGAAGACCAGGTCGCCTTGGGACAGCTGACTTCGCCTGATAGGCGTTCCAACCCGGTATTGTTCTTTTGATGACCGAGGTAAATTCAATCCATTCAGTTGATAGACGACCATGGTCAGGCCGCTGCAGTCAAATCCTTCTTGTCGGGAAGAACCGCCCCACCTGTAAGGGACACCAATAAATCTTTTTGCAGTTCCTACAATCTCATTTCTAAGATAGCTCCTGCCGCCGTACTTTCTCTGTTTCACTACAGCAGAATCAGCTGGGTTGACTATATAATATCCGTCTATTATCCCCGCAGCACGAACAGCCTCGGCTTTTGCACGAGCACTTTTTTTTGAGGGGAAATCACCAAAACGAACTTTGTAGAGTCCGCTTTCGTGTACAAAGTAATAGGCATTCAGACCATGTCTATCCAGTACTTGGTTAAGCCGGACTGCGTTGTCCAGATTTTCAAAGGCACCTACCTGAATGGAGTAGCCAACCCTGGTTAGCGTCTTCTGCGGGTAAGCTGGCCCTGAATCGTAAGGGACCCTAGCTTCCCCTCCACAAGACACGCACAAGATGATTACCAAAAAGGCGAGAAAAGTGAGAGGTAAGCTCTGTTTGCTGCAGGCAGAGTTGAGAAGAGATTCTGTTACAGAGACTACTCGACAACTACTTAATCCCCTCCCCTGGCGGGAGGGGACTAAGGGGAGGGGGAAAAGATCAGTAATTGATTCCACGATTCTTTATTCACCCCCACCCTAACCCTCCCCCGTCAAGGGGGAGGGGATTTTAAGGTTATCGGCCAGCCTTTCAGCTGGGGATTTTGGAGCTGGACTAGATATAAGCATCTACTCTAAGGGGCTAGGACGGAGAAAAGTCATCGTCAGCGGTCTCTTGTTCCATGGCACGTAGGAATTCTTTCTCTAAAACTTTTACTTCTTCCATCCTGCCAGGTTCAAGATATGTTTTGTAGATGATGTCATCTTGCTGTAGAGGTCTCTGGAGCAAGCCTTGCTCGAGGAGTGATAACGATTCGATGGATTTGTCACAGACAGGATAGCCTCTATCATCAATATGAATTGACGATTCAAAAGATACCCTGGATATGTTGTTTATATCCACGAGCTTTATTTCTCCAGACGGAGTAAGGAGCAGGTTGCCAATGCCGGCGAGATCCGGTACATGTTTGGCCTCCAGAATCATTTTCTTGAGTTTTCCTATGAAGGTTTCAGACTTTTCCCGGACTTCGCGCACCCAACTGTCACCGATACTTTCAGCTTCTTCAAATGTTTCAAAGCTGATTCGACGCAAAATAGAAATCAAGTGGCTGTCGTCCAATTGGTCCCAGGGATCCAGTATTGCACCTTGAATGAACTCCTGGAGGCCGCAAAGGATGAGTTGGCGTTTTCCATCCAATGAGTAATCCACGAGGAATTCATCGGACTTGGCAAAATTTTCCGGGCCCAAGTATGACTCAATGGTTTTGACTCTTGCTATTTCCTCCTCAGCTTCTTGCAGGTCTTTGAATCTCATTCTGAATATCCTCAGCATTTTCAAAGGCTCTGCCCTGGGGTACCACTTGGCCCCATCGATGATCACCCCATTCTTCTCATTTTCCACATCCTCTTGGCTCAACACTTCAAGGATATGGGAGCGTAGTCCTTGGCGGTAATGCCTCCGGTAGATATAAGCACCAGGATCCCTGATAAAGTTCAGCTTCAAAACATCTTCTTGATTCAGGTAGAGTTTGTCTCTGACGTCTTCTTGCATGTGACTAATCCTTTGGCTTTATGCACCACTTGGAAGAGATGGGATCTAATAGAAAGTAACCTCATCAAGCCAGATGGTAGCCCCCTTGCCGCGTCCCAAAATACCCTCATGGACTACCCAATTGATTCTTTCAATATAATTGAGTTGAAGGATTTGATTTGTGCCTTGCTTCTGAGCACGGTTTTTTTGAATTGACAGTGAATTTAAAGGGATGCGCGTTTCTTTCCAGTCTTTTGTCACTGACATACTGCGAAACCAATTCTCCTCAAAGTCGGAGCCTTCTTGGCTGTCGGCGACTTGAAACCAGACCGTAAGGTCTCTATCGGCTTTCATATAGAACTTTATCCCCGAATAGTTGGTAAGATCACGCTTGAGTCGATTAGTTATACTGGCGAGGATTGGAAGGTTCTTGAACTTCTCAATTCTCTTGGTGCCCAACATGAAATCCATGGCCAGAGATCTGCCAGTGCCGTTGGCCCCCTGTGTTTCGTCAACATAAACTTTGCGATAGCCTCCTTTACCGGTTCTCCGGTTACGTTCAGTGCCGAGAATCCACCCAGCCAGAACAGAGGCTTGATCTTCAAAGCTGCCATCAATATTCTTGATTTCCCGAAAGGATTCAGTTTTCAGTTCGTGCAACCGTCCTTTTCGGTTGAAGGCCGATGTTATCAGACCGGATTCTGCGTTTATCAGCCTTAAGTTAACGTTCCACTCCTCTCCTGTGGCTGCTAGGGTGCCGGTCAAGATAACGTCTGCGCCAAGGAGTTTGCCAACCTGTTTGGCACCCACGGGATCAGTTAGGCCAAGTTGGGCCAATTTTAATTCATCCAGGACAGATTGTAATTTTAGCCGCTCGACCACGTTGAATTGACCTGAATTCACCAGAGCTGTGGTTATATCTTCTTGCACATATTTGCCAACCTCTTTGTTTCTTCCCATTATTACTTCAAAGTCCTTGATGGCGATTATTTTCCTGTCGAGAAAGATTTGAACTTCGTCGCCGGGTTTAAAACTATGAGACTTTTCGAGAACTTTGAGTAGTATGTCATTCCCGATGATTCTCGTGACTTCAACTCTCGATTGGTTTACCTTGGTGGTCTGCCCTTCCAAAAGATACGTTTTTTCAATTACATCTTGAGCAAGTTGGAGTGCGAGTTTGACCTCTCCTTCAAATAGTGCAGGTTTCTCGACTTTCACAGTAACAATATTTCCCTGTACATTGATCACCTCAGCGGGAAGAAAGAATACGGTTTTCATCACAGGTTCCTGTACGACTCCCTTCTCAGCAGGGGGCCGACAGCTTAGTAGCAGCATGAAAATAAGGCAAAATAGGAAAATGTGAGCAAGGTTCTTCATTATTCTCTCCAGGCGCACTGAAAGTCAGCTGCAATGTGGCAGTACGTACGGCCTGCACCCAATGGCTAAAAGCAGAAATCCTCTGGCAGGTTGCTGAAAGACTCAATATTTTGAGTCCGAGCATCAGATCTGTCATTCCGGAAGGCGCGAAGCGACTGTCCGGAATCCAGAAAAAACAATAGTTTACTGGATACCGGATCTCGACTTCGTCTCGTCCGGTATGACGTTTGAGGCCGTTCAGGCTTTTTCAGCAGCCTGCTAGTGTCTACCATAATACACTAGGTAGGATAGAGGTGTAGTTTGTTGGATGTCAAGTGCTGACCCAGTTTGCAGATTTAAGATTTATGATCTCAGATTGCAGATTTCAGAGTGCCGCAATCTACAATCTAACATGATCATTACTTAAACTCTTATGCCCAAGGCCTCAAGCTCGTTTATTATTATACCGTCCCAACCTCGATTTGCTTTGGGATTCGCCGGGCTTGGATGGGTGATATTACCGATCCTCACCTCGAGTCCTGTCAGCGCATCATGGGCTCGTTCTTCAGCAAATCGTCCCACTCCGACCACATAACGTGGCTTGAACCACTGAATAGTCCGGCGGAGAGCTCGATCACAGGCTTCAATTAACGGTTTCCTTTCGGCAATCCGGAGGTTGTTAGGAGTCCTGTTGCGGCCACTCGATTCAATAAAAAGCAGCGGGCAGTAGTTGATCACAAAAAAACGGGCGAAGAACTGCTCCGGTGTATCAAATGTTTCTTGAGCCCAACCCCACAGTCGTCTACCGCTAACTTCACTTTTTGGACATGCAAAACCTTGAACCGGGCGTTTGGGATGTATTTCAGCGGGCGTGCTCACGGGAGCCTGGAGGCGCAACCACTCCTTAACCGTTGCTACCTCACCAAAAGGGACGCCAGTTTGCGCCATTCCCCATGGCCCCGGATTCATTCCGAGGAGGACAACCTCTTTCGGGCGACTTGAGTAGAGTTCAAGATATCGATCATAGGATTTTCTGGCGTATTCCAGGGGGTTGTAAACGTGGGTGACAGGCGGGCCGAAGCGCAGGGGTCGTAGTTCTTTCAGCAAAGCATCGGTGATGGTGTGTAGGTCCATAGATATTTAAGATTTTAAAAAAGGCCGACGGTAGTAGCCATTAATCAGATATATGTTTTTCAATAGGATTACTTTAGTTTCAAGCAAACAATTATCAATAAACACTTCCAAAGAGTCCACGAATCAAAATCCATGATCTCTAACTTGTAATGAGAGCTTAAAACCTGACACCTGACACCTGCGATCTGGAATCTACAATCCGCAATCCTCTATGTTTCCAATCTTAAGTATTCTCCCCTCACTGCGTCGCGGACGCTGTGCGGTCCAGTCCAATAATGCTCCGCCCCTCTTATTGACGAAATGCTCACCTATTTCCTCAAAAGGTGGTCTTCCGGGATCAGCGATCAGCACCAGCCGCACGCCTGCGCGCAGGGCTCGAAGAATAAGCCTCTTTATAGGCTGGGCCAATTCCTCCCAGAAGCAAATGTCGGCGCCGAGCAGAACATCCACCTCCTGGAGATGGTTGCCTCTTAGCCCGTCGTACCCTTTCTTTAAGGTGGCAATTTCTACTTGGTTAATCTCGGCGTGTAGGTTCAGGTAGGGGAAAACTTCAGAATCTATGTCGACGCCTGTTACTCTGGCACCGTATTTCTTGGCGCAATATATTCCCAACAATCCCCAACCGCATCCCACCTCCATGACGTTGGCACCCTCCGGAAATCCTCGCCGGTTCAGGTAATCCATCAATAGCCAACTTGACTTCCAGAACTTGTTGCCATGAACTGACGGAGAGTTAAACCTCTTGAGTTTCCGCACCTCCGGATGGTGCGACAGAAGGAGTCGTACCCCATAGGCTTTTCTATATGTCCTTCGGGTTCTGCCCATTGTTTCCACGGTAAAGGTGGGATTGGAGCCTAACCCGGATATTTCATGAAATATCCGGGTTAATACCTAAATCGGTGGTTAGGAACTGTCCAAGGTTTGAAATGGTTATGGTTCTTGGAAGAGTATGTCAAAGGATGGGAGCAGGAATAACAGGCTCCACCAATCCCCTCAGTGGGTCGATCAAAGCCACTTTTTTTCACGCGGCTTGTCTTTTTTAAAGCTCTCTATTGTTGAGTAATATTTGCTTCTTGTAGAGCTCGATTTGTTTTCCCAAGTATGCGACCAACTGGGAATAATCCTCTATTTCGATACTCCAAACTCCATACTTGGTGGCATCTATGACATCTTTGTAATTGCTGAATCTCAGGATCTCATTTGGGAGTTGACCGTACTCATTTTGCGCTGACTCAACTTTTCGAAGCAATCTACTGAATATGTGCAGCATCTGCCTATCCCAGATGTAGAAGTCGTTTAAATTCGTAGGAACAAGGTCGACTGGGAGGCTGCTTGTCTTCAGAGCCTCATAGAGTAGGGCATATTTCGATTGATGGTGAGGTGATAAGCGCATTTTATAAAGGAGGCGAACGTCGTTTCTCGTCCTGACCGGGGCAAATTCTTTCTGGAATTTTTCGATCTCCAGGGCAATTTCTTCAACGACGCGCCGTTCTTTGGCGATGTAGGAAATGTCTTCGGCAATTTTCGCAGTTTCTAATGAAATTTTGTCGATTGATTTTTGTGTTTTTTCATCAAGATGGGCAAGGGCTTGGACAAGCTTTGCCTCGATCTTGGTGGGCGCTTCAGGAGTCATAGTGGAAGCACTTTTCACGCTCTTGACTGAGTAGAAGGAGATCACTGAAACACTTATGACAATGGAAAGCACTACAACCGCTAGGGATATTCCAAAAAACCAGAGACCTTGACTCTTCATTTGACGTTGGAGTTCCTGTTGGGGCTCCTTGAACAACTCTTTGATCAACGGAGCGTAACTCGCACTCTCCCGTCCCTCCACTTGACCAAGCTTTTTTAGAGCTTCCGCGTGCTGCTCTTCCGCATTTTTTACCCTTTCTTCTGCCTTGGCGGTCTTTTCCTCAGCTTCCGCTTTTTGCTTCTCCAAGTCCTCTATCCGCTTCTTAAATGAATCGACATACTGGGTGATTGAAGAAGCATGGTCTTTCATACCCTCCAGGGCTTCCTCGATTTTCTCATCTTTTTTTTCGGCCATGTTAACTCCTTGCGCCATTTGTGGTTGAGCAGGCCATTCTGCCTGTTTTCACCCTATGACCAAGATGGTCAACTAGTATGTAATTCCGAATTCATTGAAGTAGATGGAGCCAAACTGAAATGTGTGTATTGGATAACACAGCACAAGGACTGGGGCAAGGGAAAAAACAGGTCCACCTTGAAGACAACTGGCATGGGGCATGGAGCATGGAGAAAGAAGCGAGAAGGGAGGTCGGGCGAGACGAGAGGTCGGGAATAATTTGTAGCAAAGAAATCTTTGACAGAAAACCATATATTGTGCCAAATAGAATTATGGTCAAGTGTGAATTAAGGGATGTAATGCAAACTTTCCCGATAATCGATATGAATTTACACTTTTCATCATTCTCTGCACTGTGCTTTAGATGAAAGGTCCCAATCGAAACCCTTGCGCATAAGAAAAAAAATACTCCTGCACGATCCCAGCCATCAGTAAAAGAATGTCTCACTTATACTTTTTTCTAGTTTTTTCAGGTAAGTACGATGAGTTAATTTTTATATTGACAAACGAACAGATGTACTCCACAATCGCCCATCTTTAGTCTTGTTGGCAGGATCGGACAAACGCTTTTCTTTGGGGGAGGGTAAGGACATGTCAAGAATCAAAGATATCGGAATTGTGGCCATGGTCGTTGCCACTATATGGGTCCTAAGCGCCTGTGCGGGTGGCCAGGTAGGGATGCAAGAAGTTGGCAAGACGGTTAATCCAGCAGAGGAAGTGAACCGTTTCGACAGCGAGATCAGCAATGCACAAAAAAACCAACTCAATGTCTTGGCACCAACCTCTTTTGCGAAGGCTGAGGCATACCTCAATGATGCAAAGAAAGCCCTGAAGAGTGGAGATAAACTTTCAGAAATTCTAGAGCCGATCGCCTCCGGACGTGCCCAACTCAAAAATGCCGAGGAGATGGCACAGGTAGCGAGAACAACATTACCCAATGCAATTAAAGCTCGTGAACTAGCCCGCGCTGCAGGAGCAACCACTTTAGGTGAAGATTACGTTAGGGCAGAAGAGCAGTTTCTCAAATTGACAAAAGCGATAGAGAACAACGACTTGAAATATGCACAAAATAACGGGGAGAAAGTCGCCGCTGCTTTTGATCAACTCGAAGTGCGAGCGATAAAGGAACAGACTCTTGGCGAAGCTCGCAAATTGATCAAACAAGCTGAGGAGGAGGGGGCACGGAAACTTACACCAAAGACACTAGAAGTTGCTCAGAAGAAGTTGAACGACGCAGATGCTTTTATTTCTGAGCATCGTTATGAAAAAGAAGAGATACAGCAGAAATCGGCTGAAGCACTTTTTCAAGCTCAGCGTCTTGTTCAATTGACAAGGCAGAGCAAACAAATTGGAGAAATGCAGCGCGAGCAGCTTACACTTTGGGTGGAGGGAATCCTTAGCCAGACGACAAACAAACTTTCTGCTCCTGACATGCGTAACAAATCGTTTGATACGCAACGTGAGAATATTCTAGGATCAATTAAATCACTTCAAGAGGATCGCCAATTCCTTGCAACCCAAGAAAAAGCACACTTGGAAGAAATTAAGTCTTTGAAGCAACAGGTTGCCATGTTAGAGGGAAAGACTAAGGAGGAACAAGCATCCATAGGACGTTTGGAGAAAGAAAAGCAGTTCAATGAACTTTTCAACGAGGTCAAAGGGTACTTCAGCACGGGCGAAGCGGAAGTATACAAACAAGGCAATAGATTGATAATACGGTTAAGGGCAATCCAATTTCCGGTAGGTCAGTCGATTATCATGCCTGATAATTACGGACTATTAAGCAAGGTTCAAAGAGCGATTAGAACCTTCGGTGAGCCAGATGTTGTAATAGAGGGGCACACTGATAGCACGGGATCGGACGAGGTAAATGAGCATTTGTCTCAGCAGCGAGCTGAATCAGTTCGAGATTACTTGGTTGCCAATAAGACGTTACCAGAGGAGAAAATAGTGGCCATTGGGTACGGTTCGAAGCGACCTTTGGCGTCCAATGAGACTGCAGAGGGGCGCGCTATCAACAGACGAATCGATGTAGTTATTTCCCCTATGCCGCAGGCCGGATAATCGCCCTGTCACAACAAGAGACAGGGACACTCTTACTACGCCAAAAATAGTGAAGCAAGGCTCTCCAGCGCAGGGGAGCCTTGCTTTTTTCCTTTTAAGTGCAGACTATCTCCTTGATTTTGTATCTTTTGAAGACTTAATGGTTAGCAATATGAAATAATGGATAAGCCATTACTTTCTAAATAGCGCACTGCCATGCTTAGAGTTTATATTACATACTTTAATCCACACTTTTCCCCTGACGAAGATGCTACCTCATCTTGTGCTAGGAGCTTTAGAGCCGAAAGTGTGAATTAAGGGATGTAATGTACACTTTGGCTGTGCTCGAGGTCAGTTCAGATTACTCACCAATGTCTGCACTCGACACCTTCCCTCTGCAGAACGACATAATACCAAAAATCTTGGTCTT
>Ga0210128_1000005_pt1 | contig 31650 bp, 24 predicted proteins | sample Tolay_CordB_D2_FD_185579 | JGI IMG/M metagenome (GOLD analysis project Ga0210128, IMG submission 185579) | Wetland microbial communities from the San Francisco Bay, California, USA, that impact long-term carbon sequestration - Tolay_CordB_D2... | ecosystem: Environmental > Aquatic > Marine >... | reverse complement strand
CAAATAGAAGGTCACCAGTAAAAGCGAAGCTGTAAATGGGTGATCCAGTTTTAATATGACCTAGTGACTTAATGACCACTAATGACAGCGAAGCGTAATGACAGCCACTTTAGTGGCGTAATGACGGCCACCTCTAGTGGCCAAGTGACAATAAATGACAATGTACGTAGCACAATGACTTAGCGCCTATTATAGAGATACTTGATATGGACACCGAAAAACCTTTGCTAGCGATCCGCAACCTTAGTTACTTCTACGGGGATATCCAGGCACTGTTCCGAGTGAACCTGACGGTTTGTGAGGGGCAAATCGTTTCCGTCGTCGGGCCCAATGGCTCGGGCAAGACCACCCTTATGAAAGCAGTGGCTGGACTCCTGCGCCCCATCCTGGGAGAAATAAGTTACCAGGGCGAGCGCATTCAAGATCTCCCGGTTCACAAAGTTGTACGTCGCGGTTTGGGATATGTGCCCGAGGGCATGAAGACCTTTCCCCTGATGAGCGTTATGGAGAACCTCGAGGTGGGAGCCTACATCTCGCGGCAGCAAAAAGAGGGCAGACTTGATTTTGTTTTTAACCTCTTTCCCGTTCTGGCTGACAAGAGGCTCCAGCTCGCCAAGAATCTTAGTGGTGGACAGAAGCGTATGTTGATTCTCGCTCGAGGTATTATGAGCGGTGCCCGACTGCTCATGCTTGATGATCCTTTTCTGGGTCTGGCACCCAAAGACATTAATCGACTTTGTAATACCCTGAGGCAAATCCGCGGCCATGGATATACCCTGTTTCTTGCTGGCCAGCATGTGCGCAGAATTTTGAGTGTGGCCACTCGAGCCTATCTCCTCGAGGAAGGCAGAATCACCCTGTCTGGATCGGGAGACCAACTCCGAGATCACCCCCACTTGCAAGAGAGTCTTTATGGAATTGTGGCAGAGGCAGGATAAGACCAATGTCAAAATTGAGCTAAAATGCCTAAAATGTCTAAAGTTGGTTCATCTAGAGCATATTGTTCAATAAATCCGAAATTCGAAGCACGAAGCACGAAACAAATCCAAAATCCGAATTCTCAAATGTTCAAAACCTGACTACCTAAAAAGAATTCTTGGTGTTTTGGTCATTTGGATTTTGGAAATTCGAATTTGTTTCGGATTTCGATATTCGGATTTCGAATTTGGCTGCGGATTAGCCGCGCTGGGACCTCTGTGTTTCCGTGGTTCAATCATTCTCCAAACACTTGTATGGTGGCACGATGATCGACGCCCATTGTCATCTCTATTCAGATAAATACGATCATGACCTGGATGCGGTGATCCAGCGCGCCAGGAAATACTTGGAGGGAGTGGTAATATCTGCCGTTGATCCAGAAAGCCTCCAGAAGAGCTTGACCATTCGGAGGCAACATTCTGATTTCATCCATGTGACCGCCGGAGTCCATCCCAGAACTGCCGCGATACTCAAAAAAGAGAAATTAGCCCAGCTGTGGCAAACGATCAAGAATGTCAAAGAAGAAATTGTCGCAGTTGGTGAGGTGGGCCCTGATTTCCATCACACCAGGGATCCCCGCTTGCGGCAACGGCAGCTTGTGGTGTTAGAGGAATCCATGACCCAGGCCGAGAACTTGCATCTGCCTTTGGTCATCCATGCCCGACAGGCAGAAGCGGCTGCCCTGGAAGTAGTCGCAGGGTGCAAAACACCGGTGCTCTTTCACTGCTTTGCCGGACCGAGGCAGGTGGCGAGACAAATCACCAGGTTTGGTTTCTACCTGTCATTTTCAGCCATTCTTCTTTTCAGTTCTGAACTTCAGAAGGTCGCCACCGAAGTACCGTTAGAACTAATCCTAACCGAAACCGACAGTCCCGCCTTGTCCCCCCGGCGCGACCGCCGCAGAAACGAGCCAGCTTTCCTCGAAACCATTATTTCCCGTCTGGCAGGATTACGCCAGCATCCTCAGGAAAAAATAGCAGCGATAACAGCAGCGAATGCCCGTAGATTCTATGGCCTCACTGCTTATCCAAACGCATAGTACTTGCCTTCCCTCATTACTTCCTGGTAATTTAGTTTATCTGTTCACCATTACCCCACTCCCAATTCATGTGTGGCAGACTTGAGTTCAAGCAAAACAAGAAACCACAACTACAACATTTCACCTATTCTGTTGAATATTTAGTGATGGAGGGATGAACCATGAGTGAAGAACTGAAACCAGGCATGACTCACAAAATGGAACGGCAAGTCACCGAGGATCTGTCGGCGCAAAAAGTTTTTCCCCATGTGCCCAATGTCTATGCCACTCGCGCCATGGTGGGACACTTCGAGGAAGTATGTGCAGAGATGGTCCTGCCCCATCTTGGCGAAGGTGAGCAAACTGTGGGGATCGGCATGAAATTCTTGCACACGGCAGCCACACCGATAGGGATGAACGTGCGCTTCGAGGCCAAACTAGTTGAAGTTGACGGCAAGAAGCTTACCTACGAGGTGGAAGGCTTCGACGAGGTGGACAAGATCGGCGAGGCCACCCATCAACGTTTTATCATTAATGCGGACAAGTTCAACGCTAAGATGGCCGAGAAGGCCAAAAATATATAAGTAATAAGCACATGGCGCATAGTGCTCGTGGTCATTTGGCTTCGCCGTCATTGAGTCATTTGGGCTTACGCCCGTCATTAGGTCGTAAAAACAATACAACAACATATAACTATAAATGACAGCGTAGCGTAATGACGGCCACCTTGAGTGGCCAAGTGACAATAAATGACAACATAACGGTCTGTGCTTTGCGTCCACAGGAGGTGTGTGAAATGACGCTACCTGACTCGGTAAGCCAATTGGATGGTATTCTCAGGCCCAAGAGTGTGGCAGTAATCGGGGCTTCAACCAGTCCTGACAAGCTGGGCCACGAGATCTTGAAAAACATCTTGGACGGCGGCTACCAGGGAGCCGTCTATCCAATAAATCCCAAAGCTGACACCATCCTCGACCTTCCCTGCCATACCAATGTCAAGGAGCTTCAAGAGCCGCCTGACCTGGCTGTGCTCATCATACCGGCGCGATTCGTACCCCAGGCTATTCAGGATTGCGGGGAGAAGGGCGTAAAGGGCGCTGTGATCATCACCGGTGGGTTCAGTGAGGCTGGAGCCGAGGGTGAGGAACTGCAGCAGCAAACAACTGAAGTAGCGCGTAAATTCGGAGTAAGACTGATTGGGCCCAACTGCCAGGGAGTGAACAATCCCCATCATCCAATCTGTGCTTCCTGGCCCTTGCTCACCTACCCCGGCAAAGTGGCGGTCATCTCCCAGAGTGGCACGGTGGGAGCTGCCATGATGGACTGGTTTTCCGAGGAAAAACTAGGTGTTTCCAGCTTTGTGAGCATGGGCAACCGGGCTGACGTGGATGAAGCCGACCTCATTGACTACTTCAACCACGATGAGAACACCGAGGTTATTGCTGCCTACATAGAGGGGATAAAACGGCCTGCCCAGTTCTTGGAGGTAATGGATCGGTTGCAGAAGCCCTTGGTAGTTCTCAAGTCCGGTCGCACGCCCAAAGGCAAGGTGGCCGCGGAGTCACATACCAAGGCTCTGGCCGGTGCTGATGCCATTTACGATTCTCTTTTCAAGAAATATAACGTCTGCCGGGCCTATACCATAGAGGAGTTCTATGACTTTGCCAAGGCATTCGCATATCTTAAGCCGCCAAAGGGCAATACCATTGTCTTCATCACCACCTCTGGTGGTGCTGCAATTCTCGGCACGGATCAGGCGGAGCAGGAGGGCTTGGATGCGGCCCCCTTACCTGTGCAAGTAGTTGAGGCAATCACCCCTTTGATCCCGGCCCATGCCATCAAGGCTAATCCCATCGATCTTACCGGCGATGCCACGGCCCAGATGTTTGGAGACGTCATCCGAGAAGCTCGGGATCACTTCGACACCCTGGGTGTTATTTTTGGCGATCCGGTGGAAGGTGCTTCGGAGGTCGTAACTCCCGCGGCCAATGAACTGGTAATATTTCTCGGTGGTGCTGACGTGGAGCGACGGGAACGGGAACGTATGCATCTCAATGGAATACCGGTATTTCCTACACCGGAGCGCGGGATTAAGGCTCTGGCCCAGGTCATGGACCGGAAATCGCTTTCAACCCCCCAAGAACCAACACTCACTCTCTCGGCAACTGGAATTCAGCTACCACCACACGAGGCACTTTCACTGGTCGCGGAAAAAGGTTTGGACTGCACCGCTTTCGCTCTTGCTGAAAGCCCTGGCAGTGCCAGTGAGATTGCCCAAAAGCAGGGATTCCCGGTGGCTCTCAAGGTCAGTTCTCCTGACATAGTCCACAAGAGCGATGCTGGTGGGGTGCAACTCAACCTGGACACCCCAGAAGCGGTGGAGAAAGCATACGGCGAACTTCTTGCAAGAGTGAAGAACTCATGCCCCCAGGCCAAGATCGACGGTGTTTTGGTGAACAAGATGGCTCCTGCTGGTCAGGAAGTCATCATCGGGATGAACCGCGATCCCCAGTTCGGTCCAATCATGCTTTTCGGTCTTGGTGGGGTTTTGGTGGAAATTTTTCGTGACGTGGTATTGTGGCATCCCCCCCTAAGCCGGAAAGATGCGCTCGAAATGATCCAGCAGATCAAAGGATATCCTGTTCTTGCCGGATATCGAGGCCAGCCACCAGTGGACATGAATGCACTGGCTGATTGTCTCTTGGCAGTTGCACAGCTCGCCGAAGAAAACCCCAAAATCGTAGAAATTGATTTGAACCCGGTGTTTGCCTATCCACAAGGCGCCTTGGTGGCAGACGCCAGAATTATCATGGAGGAGGACAATTAACTATCTTGTAGTGACCTATAGTAATTTCTGATAAAATAAATTTTGTCCGGCGAAAATTAGAAAAGAATGCTCGCCGATCGTTACCACTGACTCGGTCGCGGTACCATTCCAGTGGGAAGGATGAGAACTGAGATGACTGCCCCACATTGGCTCATCGTACGGCTCAAGAACCAGTATCCCATGCTTCATTATTTTGAGGACCGTACCTTTGGCGTCGAAATCGAATTCTACGGATTGAATTACGTTCTAACCCCTCTTGATAACGGCATCATCAAGCCTTACAACATTTCCTCTCGAGCCAGGGATGGCCGGCGCTTCCCACAGCTTTGCTCCGACTCCAATATTGCCCTTGGTGCGGACAGCGACTCGTGGCATTTTGAGGAAGACACATCCGTGAGAGGCAAACTTCACACCAAATATGGCGCCGAACTCGTCAGTCCAATTCTGAGTGGTATTGGAGGACTCGTACAAGTCTACCAGGCCATGCAGTTTCTCAATGAGATCGAGAGAGTAAATATTGATGGGTCGTGCGGCTTCCATGTTCATCATGGAGTGGATCAAGATTTGTACAGCTGTGAAAACCTCAAAGAGCTCGTGAAGCTCGTTCACCCCATGGAAAATCTCTTTTATCTGCTCATCCCGGGAGAGCGCCAGAACAAAAATACTTGTCGCCCCATGGAAATAGATGTTAAGGCCTTTTTGAGAGACTGCGATCCCGTGTGCGGACCAAGCAACTGCCGGCTCAAGAAATTATGGTATTCGCCGGAAAACCGCTACGATCCAGAGGAGGGCAGATATCCGCGCTACGACAAGACCCGTTATCACGGTTTGAATCTCCACTCGTACTGGTTTCGCTCCACCATTGAATTTCGCTATCACTCCGCAGTGCTGTCCCATATCGACGACGCTATGCAGTGGATCATTTTCAGCCAGTTTCTGGTGGAAATGAGTCAGGGACATATCCCAACCATCACTTTTCATAACAATGGGAACAAGTGGCTACAAACAATCTACGTAATCTACCACGCCTTAGGCTATGCGGACCGAATCAAACTTTTCTCCAGCTAGTTGGAAGCGGGCAGTTGCCCGCTGCCATCTCCGAAGCCCAACTTCGTATACCACGCCGGAAAACGACCGAGAGCGCAAACCAGGCAAGTAAACAAACAGCTACTTAATCTTAACATTGGTGGGAGCTGCTATGTGTGACATTTTTGCCCTTTCGGCAGGCTACAATTATAGCGCCCAAGACTATCTGTCTATTTTCGCCGAAAAGGCCAAGCAGAACATGCATGGTTGGGGCATCGGGTTTTTTCGCGAGGGTCAGGCTCTTGTGGAAAAATCATCCGAGCAGGTCTACGATGGAGATCAGGTGCACGAGAGCTTCCAGCGGTTGGCTCGGGTAATTGACAGTAGGATAATAGTATCGCACATCAGCTGTCCCTTGAGCGGCGGTCAGCATAGTGCTCACAACGATCCTTTTACCCTTCCCTTCTTGGACCATATTTGGCTCTTTGTTCATGTAGGGAGAGAGCAGGATATTGACGGATACCAGACCGTCAATGAACCGCGGCTGGAGGCCAATGTCAGTGCTGCCAGAATTTTCGAGTATCTGAGAGATCAATTAATAAGTCACACGGAAAACTACCCTTATGGGACGCTTTATTTGGCTCTACGGGAGTGTATCCGTAAGCTCCTGTCCGACTATCCCGGCCTGTACACCTTTTTCCTCGCTAACGAATCGGTGCTTTTTGGATTTTCCAACTCTCGGCGACTTCTGCTCCTGAAGAAATCTGAAAAACTTGGAGATATCTTACTGGTCACCTCTGTAGGAGAGCGTTTGAGCCCAGACGAATGGTTGCCCATCGAAGCTGACGAAAATTCCCAGGGCAAGCTCATGGTTATAGCCGGCCCGGATGTATTGTATCTGGACGATATTTAATAGTTCATTGTCGTCCGTGGTCAGTTGTGTAAACGGCATAGAGCACCCTTCGACAAGCTCAGGACAAGTAGGGTATTAATGATAATATACTCCATGCTCTCTGCCCCATGCGGCGAACGAAGTGAGCCAGATGTGCGATTTATTTGCTCTGTCAGCAGGGAAAGATTATTCCGCCCCAAAGTCTCTGCCCCTCTTTGCCATTAAGGCCAGGAAAAACATGGATGGCTGGGGCATAGGCTATTTCAAAAAGCACCGTGCCCTGGTGGAAAAATCTGCCGAAGGCGCCTATGTTGCCGGTCGGGTGCATGACAGCTTCCAGAGGCTGGCCCGGGTGGTGAAGAGTAGGATTATCCTCTGCCATGTCCGCCTCAGAACCAGCGGCCCCGTTGATGAATGTAATGCCCATCCCTTTGTGCTTCCATTCATTGGTCATGAGTGGCTCTTCGTTCACAATGGCAAGGCGCCGGCGGTTGAACGCTACCAAACCAGCTCAAATCCAATAGAGGATGCCCACAGCGATTCGGCCAGAGCTTTTGAATATCTCCGGGACCAGTTGTGCTCGCGTTTGCGAAAATCACCTCCAGCTTTGCCTGCTCTTTTCGAAGCCTTGTGCCAGAGTACCGCGGGGCTAATCAATGAATACCCGGGCGACTACAATTACTTATTAACCAACGGCTGGGTTCTGTTTGCCTTTACCAATCATCGCCAGTTCATGTTACTGAAGGGCAGCAGAAAACTGGAAGGTGGCTTTATGCTCACCACCTTGGAGCGCGGCCTGAGTGACGAGAACTGGGTGAGGGTGGCAAAGAGCACCAACAGGCAGGGCCTTCTCTTAATGATATCAGGGGCCGACATCATCTTTCAGCAAGCCATCTAATCACCTATGATTAAAACCCCATACTAACTTTCTATCCAAAGCTCACCAAACACCACTATTCCCCTAAGCTATCTAAATAACAAATTTTATCGAAAATATTACCCAAAACATCCCGTAGATAAAATGGGTAAACACTATCGAGGGCGTTAAGCTACCAGAGGCGGCGAGCAAGGGGATGATGAGTTCGAGGGATTAGATGGATGGCGTGCTGCTCACAATGGCTCCGGCACACACCACAGCCGTAGCAGCGCAGGGGATCAATAAAGGCCATTTTGCGGGCCGCCGCAAAACTGATGGCCCCGAACTGGCAGGCCGCAAGGCAGGAACGACAGCCACTGCATTTCTCCCCCGTAGTCTGGGCAACGTACTCTGCCCTGAAAAAGAGGCGAAGCCCGTAGCGATCGCTCAACAAGGCCAGGCAGTCGGCTCGGTCACAATTACAAAGGCCGCCGATAAACGGCGTCTTGAAAGTCCACAGAGAGTGGATCAGACTCTCTTTTTCATAAGCTTGCAGCAGGTCCAGAGCCTCTGCCTTGCTCAAGTGTTCGAAAAAATCCACCTCCGGTCCGGGTCTAAAAGTCTCAAGAAAGGCCTCCTTTATATCCAGAAACTTCTCGGGATCAATGCTGAGCCCGAAGCAGTAACGGGCGTCGTTTTTGCCGGTGCTGCTTTTGCGGCAGATGCAGGGAATTCTGACGATGGAGCTGGCGAGATCCAAAACCTTGTCGAGATCTTCTAGGGGAACCACCTGGCCGTAGTGATCCCTCCGATAGCTTCTCTCAGTAAACCAGTAATAAGTCTGACGCAGCCAGGCGGGAGCTTGCATGCCAAAATGAAATTTCTTTTCCAGCTGCTCTGCATGGCCATCGCCGACATCCACTATGAAATCCTTGATAAATGTCCGCCGCCGCAGATCAGACAACAGATCCTGGGAATAGTGCTCTGCCTTGAGATACCACTTTTTCCCTTCACCATGCTGGTGACAGAACTGACACATACGCTACTGGGCCTTCCAAATTCTCCTGATCGAATTGACCACAATAATCTTTCAACCTAAACTCCACAGCCGCCTGGATTCCCGCCTCCGCGGGAATGACGAACATCTCTATCCACCGTCATTCCTGCAAAAGCATGAATCCAGAAAAAGCTCACCTATAGAGAATCTTTGCAAGAATACAAATACGGTCACTGTGTAGCAATTCAGATTAACTGGGACTCGATCCAACGGAGTAGTTCGAAATTGAGTAACTGTTTTATTTAAAGTAATTAACAGCGTTGCGAAATATCTGGATGCCATAGCCCTCCTGGGGGTACGATTCTCCACCTCGGCGGAAACGCTCTTTGAACCGGGTCCAGTTCGGATGGTTGGTCCAGTGGTTATACGCTTCTGGATGAGGCATCAAACCGAACACTCTCCCGGTGGGGTCGCAGATCCCGGCAATATCCTCCAAAGAACCATTGGGATTTTCAGGAAAGCTGCCCATGGCAGGATTACCTTCGCTGCCGGCATAACGAAGCACCACCTGGTTTTGTTCCAGGAGGCGGCCGATTACAGTTTTCTCAGCGTAAAACTTCCCTTCTCCATGTCGAATTGGAAGTTCCAGGTTTTTCAAGCCCCGGGTAAACACGCAAATCGAGTCTTCTTCCACCGTTAAGTTTACCCACTGGTCGCGAAAGCTGCCGCAGTCATTACCAATGAGAGCCACCCGGCGAGAACGGTAATCTCCATCGAGACCAGGTAACAGTCCCAAATTAACCAGGGCCTGAAAGCCATTACAGATGCCTATAACCAGGTTTCCCGCCTCGATGAAGCCGAGTATTTGCTCGCCGATATTGTACAGTAGCTTGGTGGCCAGGAGAACTCCTGCCCCATGGTCGTCGCCCCAGGAAAAACCGCCGATAAAGGCCAGGATTTGATAATCTTCCAACCTGGCACTTTGGCCGATTTCTTCTCCCATCAGCAGTTGGTTGATGTGGATTCGATGAGCCTCGGCCCCAGCCAACTCGAAAGCATAAGCGGTTTCCCGGTCACAGTTGAGGCCATAACCCGTTAACACCAGAGCCTTCGGGGAGCGGCCAATCACGAATGAGTCAGCTGAAATATTTGTGCTTTCTTGCATTTTAAGAATTGTCCGTTGTTCAAATCGTAAAAGCTGAAGTAGTCAGTAGCCAGTAGGGAATGACAGTCTTTAGGTTTTTATCTCCTATCTCCTGTCTCCTTTGCCTTATGCCTTGCGCCCTGTGCCTTGTGCCCTTTTGCAACTGACCACGGACTACAGACCACTACTGACACTCAAAGATTCCCAAACGGCTTCTTCCAAGCTGATTTGAGCTGCTGGAGACCAACCCTGAAAAGAACCTTAGCACCAAGGCCTCTAACTGTGAGCTTTTGTTTTGCCGTGACCCGGCCAACACAATCGCAGGCAAGATCTTTAAAGAGCTCCTCGAAGTCAGTCTTGTGCTCAGGTGCAACAGTGACAATAAAGCGCCCGGCGGACTCGGAGTAGAGCAGGAGGTCGTCCCGTTTCACCTCTTCAGAGGGTACCTGAGCAAGTTCCACATCCAAGCCGAGCTCGCCGGCCACAGCCACCAGTGCCAAATGGACTCCCAGACCTCCTCGATAGATGCCATGGGCCGAAGCCACCAGCTCGGCCCGGATGGCCTCTTCCAGTGCCTGATACAGAGGAATTACCTCCTTTAACCTCACGCGGGGCACATTGAGTCCGGTATAGTCAAAAAGATCGTAGTATTCAGAGCCTGCCAACTCGTTTCTGGTAAGCCCCAAAACATAAATAAGGTCACCCGCCATTTTCGCGTCCATAGTGAGGCACCGTTGCACGTCTTCTATAACACTGGTGCCCGTGAATTGCAGGGTCTCGAGACCGGACACTTTATGGCGTTCGCCGAACTCCCCCTCCAGATTTCCGTCCACGTACATGCTGTCTTTGCCGGAAAGCAAGGGGATACCAAAACCAAGGCAGTAGTCTTTCAAAGCCCAGTTGGCCCTGACCAATTGCGCCGCTTTCAGTTTGCCGTCAGGATTACTCTCCGGATGATACTGAATGTTAGGCCAGCAGAAATTGTCCACCCCCGCCAGATGCTGAAAACCACCGCCCACAGCCAACAACCGCCGCACCGTCTCGTCAATGGTACAAGCCACCATATGGTAGGCGTCAATGCGGGAATAGGTTGGATTGAGTGCCTGTGCTATTGCCAAGCCGCGAAGGGAATCCAGACGTGGGCGTAAAACCACACCGTCGTTGGGGACGTCCCTCTCAACTCCCACCAGATGTTTAATGGCGCTGGTTCCCTGGACCTCGTGGTCATACAGGCGAACGATCCACTCTTTGGAGCATATGTTGGCGCGGCTCAGCATAGTGAGCAGTATGCGCCGCTGATTATCTGGTGGGCCCAATACAGGTTCCCTGAGTCCTCTATGCTCCGGCGCTACCCACTCCGCCTCGAACTCCCATTGGGGAAAACCGGATTCAAGCAACGCTAGGTCCACGTAGGCACAGGTCTTGCCTTGGGAGGTAATGTGCAGTTTGCCACTGTCTGTATAGTGACCGATAACTGTAGACTCAACCTCGTGCTTCTGGGAAAGCTGTATGAACCGTGAGAGCTGTTGGGGTTTCACCGCCACTGTCATTCGTTCCTGGCTCTCCGAAACCCAGATTTCCCAGGCATCTAAACCTTCGTACTTTAGTGGAACTTCGTCCAGTTCTACAAAAGCACCTCCAGAAAATAGGGACGACTCGCCTATGGAAGACGAAAGCCCCCCACCCCCATTGTCGGTTATGAAAGCAATCAATCCCTCATCTCGCGCTTCCAAGAGAAAATCGTGCATTTTCTTTTGAGTATAGGGATCACCTATTTGCACATGACCGGCCGGGGTATGTTCGCTGTAGATCTCACTGGAAGCAGTTACCCCATGGATACCATCTTTGCCTATCCGGCCACCGCACATAATGATCAAATCGCCAGCGGTGGTGGTTTTTTTCTCACTGGGAGTACCCGATACAGTGGCCGGCATCAACCCTATGGCAGTCACGAAGACCAGACATTTACCCATGTAACCGTGGTCAAAAAAAACCTGGCCGTAAGGGGTGGGTATGCCACTCTTGTTACCGCCATCCCGCACACCTTCAATAACACCGTCCAGAAGTCGCCGCGGATGCAAATGCGGTTTCAGGGGACCACGGTAATCTCGATATCCCACACAATAACCATAGGTCCCTGCAATGAGCCGGGAACCCTTTCCGGTTCCCATTGGATCCCGGTAGACCCCTACAATGCCAGTAAGCGCTCCGCCGTACGCCTCCATGTTGGACGGACTGTTGTGGGTCTCTCCGGTAATGACGTAGTATGTATCCTGGTCGAAACGAGCAACTCCAGCATTGTCCCAAAGCACAGAGATGACCCAGTCTTTTTCTTTTTGCAACCTTAGAGTGGGGGCCTCGATACAAGTTTTAAAAAGGTTATCCACCACCTCTTGTTCGCCCGTGCTCAGATCATGATAGTAAAACTTACCCTGGAAAGTGTTGTGGTTGCAGTGGTCGCTCCTCGCCTGGGAAATGTACTCCAGTTCCACATCTGTGGGGTCAGACAGGTCGAATTTACTGCGTCCATCCCGCACCTCAGGCTGAAGAAAGTAAGAACGTATAACCGGGATGTCCCTGGGATGCAAGGCCAGGTTGCGCTCCAAGCTCAAGCGCTCCAGCTCTGCATCACTGGAGATGGAAAGTGTCTCAACCGAGGGCTGGTGTGCAAGTCGAACCTTGGGGATGATTATGCCAATGCCCTCCTCAGGATTCCACTCATCTCCAGAGTAGACTCGCCACTGCTGAATCAGGTCGTTGGCCAGAAGCTGCTTGGCAATTCCTTCCACCGCCCGGTGCCCTCTCTTGCTCTTCCCCAGACGCTCACTACGGAGAAGATACAGCCGAGAGGTGTAAACGTTTTCTCCAGGTTGGAAACGAATTTTGAAAAGATCTTCCATTGCCTCCACCGCTGTGCTCCCTGGATTATCTCTCACTCCAGGACGGAAGCCAACCCAGATTGCCCAGTCAAAGGGTGTGGCCAATGGTTTGAAAGAAGATATTTGACTGACCGGATTGGTGAAGATCTGGCGGCGGGCTGATTCGATTTGCTCTTGGGTTAGTTGCGCGTCAATGGTCAAGACGTGAATGGTGCGTACTTCGTCCAGCTGAATATTAAAATAGTCCCTGGCTTTGCGCCTGATTGCCTCTCCTTCGGCATCAAATAGGTCAGGCTTGAGGGTGATTTCCAGGCGGGCAACCACGAATGACTATCCCTTCTTTTGAGTAATGTGCGGCCAAAAGTAGCAGATTTTCCAAAGGACAGTCAACTGATTACTACCCCTCCCTTGACAACCTCTCTCTATATATGTATATTTGAGCATATACTCAGATAAGAAAGGAGAAACGTTTTGCCAAAGCAAGCAAACGATCTCTGTGATTGTCGGCTTATTCACCGACAAGCGGTGGAAGAGGCGAGAGCATCTGCCCTTGCCCCTAATGAAACCGCGAGCTTGGCCCAGATATTCAAAGCCTTGGCGGATGGGACTCGGTTGAAAATCCTCTGGGCTCTGGAAAAACAGGAGATGTGTGTCTGCGATTTGGCCGCCATGCTGGGTTTAACAGAATCGGCGGTGAGCCATCAGCTCCGTCTGCTAAGGAACCTGCAGCTTGTTAGCAATCGCCGCAATGGAGTTGTACTCTATTATCGCTTGACCGACAACCATGTGTCCCAGTTAATCAATATCACTTTGGAGCATCTACGGGATTGATAATGACCGTTCTTGTGCAAATAGCCCAGGCCAGTTGGGACCTTTTCGTGGAGGCCGCCCCGTATCTGATATTCGGAGTTTTGGTCGCTGGCCTTATGCACCTTTTCCTCGCGCCTGAGACCATTGCCAAACACCTAAACAGCGGCAGAGTACGTTCTGTATTCAAGGCGGCTCTGCTGGGCATTCCCTTGCCTCTTTGCTCTTGCGGAGTTTTGCCCGCCGCAGCCAGTCTGAGAAAGCAGGGAGCCAATCGGGGCGCAACCGCGGCATTCCTAATCGCCACCCCCGAATCAGGAGTGGACTCCATCGCCATTACCTACGCCCTCCTGGATCCCCTCATGACAATCATTAGACCGGTTGCAGCCTTTCTTACCGCTTTTGCCGCTGGGATTACGGAGAACTTTATCTCCTGGGAGGCCAAGGACACAGTCTCGTTGCCACCTGATATAAATTGCCGCGTCGATGGTTGCTGCGATGGTCAAGATTGCCCGCCGGAGGAGCACAGCAAGCACCACACCTTAGGCCAAAAGCTATGGAGTGGAATCCGATATGGTTTCTTCGATCTGTTTCGTGAACTCTCTGGTTGGATCTTTGCAGGCTTCATCGTGGCGGGAGCCATAACTCTTTTGTTACCACAGGATCTAACGAGCAAGTATCTTGGGGGTGGCATTGCCACCATGCTTTTCATGCTTGCCGCCGGTATCCCCACCTACATCTGCGCCACCGCTTCCACCCCGGTGGCTGCGGCCTTGATCCTGAAAGGGGTGAGTCCCGGAGCAGCTTTAGTATTTTTGTTGGCAGGCCCCGCCACCAATATTGCCTCCCTCACGGTGCTTACCAGAGTGCTGGGGAAACGGGGTGTGATTATTTACCTGGGATCTATTGCGATTTTTGCGGTGTTGCTGGGATTGGCGACTGATTGGCTTTACGGCTTCCTCGGGATTTCCTTGCAAGCAAATCTGGCCGTCGCTACTAGCGAACTACTGCCCTTATGGCTCCATTTCGGAACTGCCCTGCTGTTGGCGGGGCTGATGCTTTTGTTTTTTTTCCGGAGACTCGGCTCAATTTTTAACTCCAAAATCAAGTCAAGCCCCCAGCCCTCTAATTGAACAATTGATGCTGGATGTGGGATTAAGTACTCCTTCAGGGGTCCCGTCCCGCATCGCTGAGTTACATTTGTATAGTGCTCCTGATTTAATGTCTAATATCATTAACTTGCAGCAGCCGACCCTCTCGACTCCATCTTGACAAAAGCACCATTTGACATTAAATTCTATCTGGTTCAAAGAAATCTTGGATCCAGCGTTTATGGGGTTCTTCTTTCAATAATGAACCCGAAACCTACAATGTAACAGGAGGTACAACCTATGATGGCCAACCAGCTCAAAACCACGGTTTTGCTGGCAGCCCTTACCGTGTTAATCGTTCTAATTGGCAGAATGTTTGGTGGCAATCAGGGCATGATGATCGCCTTTGTTTTCGCCATGGTCATGAATTTTGGCAGTTACTGGTTTTCAGACAAGATTGTCCTGGCCATGTATCGGGCCAAAGAGCTTACCCCCACTGAAGCCCCGGAGATTCACCAAATGGTGGACGAACTCGCGCAGCGTGGGGGATTGCCCAAACCGCGCATCTATATGATTCCCTCAGAGGCCCCCAATGCCTTTGCGACCGGCCGCAACCCTGAACACGCGGTGGTGGCGGTTACCCAAGGTATCGTCCGCCTCCTCAATCCTGAGGAACTAAAAGGGGTGTTGGCCCATGAACTGGGACATGTAAAAAATCGTGACATTCTCATCGGCTCCATTGCCGCCACCTTAGCCGGGGTAGTGATGATGCTTGCCAGCATGGCTCGCTTTGCCGCCATTTTTGGCTTGGGAGGCTCTGACGACGACGATGGCGGCGGCATCATCGGTCTCATTCTCATGTCCATACTAGCTCCGCTTGGCGCCATGCTGATCCAGATGGCTATCTCCCGCTCTCGGGAATATCTGGCCGATGAGACCGGCGCCCGTTTGGCAGGAAATCCCAGGAGTCTGGCCAGCGCCCTGGAAAAGCTGGCGTCCGCTTCTCAGCGGATACCCATGCAGGAGGCCAAGCCAGCAACAGCACATATGTTCATAGTAAATCCGCTCAGTGGTGGTGGCTTCTCCAAATGGTTCAGTACCCATCCACCCATGGAGGAGCGCGTCCGCCGTTTACGGTCAATGGCAGTAGCCTAATTGAGGATTTTAGATTGAGGTATTAAAGGTTTCAGGTGTCGGGTGTCAGGTGTCAGGAAAAAACAGAGAATCCAGTAGCCGGTAGTCAGTAGTTGATAGGAACTCAATATTGTTTGCTTTTCTCCTGGATTCTGACACCTGACTCCTTTTTTTCGGTGCCTAGTGCATAGTGTCTAGTTCCTAGTTATCACTGCCTGCTGCCTGCTGCAATCTGCCTGCTGAACCTCCATGCTCTATGCCCGTAGCGAACATATTGATCTTTGTAGTTACGGTCGCACAGGGTCTACCTTCCGTTTGACATTTCTTACCCAATCCATTATCCTCTTTCGGGCTTGAAATGGAGTCATCGGTAATGAAGAGCTGAATTCACAGAGCTGCCAAAACCAACACCCCTACACTCCATTTTCCCATTACTCCAATAATCCAAACATACAGAGGTTTACCCCATGGCAAACGTAATTGTGGTTGGAACCCAGTGGGGCGACGAGGGCAAGGGTAAGGTTGTTGATCTCCTGAGTGAGTCTGCCGATTACATTGTCCGATTTCAGGGAGGCAACAACGCCGGCCACACGTTGGTGGTGGAAGATGAAAAATTCATCTTGCACTTGATCCCATCGGGAATCCTGCATCCGAACAAAACCTGCTGCATTGGCAATGGAGTGGTGGTGGACCCCGGGGTGCTACTTGGAGAAATAGAGAATCTCAGCAGCCACCAGGTGCAAGTGAGTCCGGACAATTTGGTCATTAGTGGACAAGCCCACGTGATCATGACTTACCACCAGGCAGTGGATAACGCCCGGGAACTCCGCAAGGGTAAGAGCAAGATCGGCACCACCGGCCGGGGTATCGGTCCCTGTTATGAAGATAAGGCGAGTCGTGCCGGAATTCGCTTCCACGAGCTGATAAACCCGAAAATGTTCACGGAAAAGCTCAAGGCAAACCTGGAGGAAAAAAATTTCTATCTAGAAAAATTCCTGGGTGCCAAGCCTTTAGACTACAACCAAATTGCTGATCAATACCTCGCTTATGGCGAGCAGCTTCGACCCTATGCCGGCAACGTCTCCGAGTTGCTTGACAGGGGTCGGCGCCAGGGGAAGAACATCCTTTTTGAAGGGGCTCAGGGAACCCACCTGGACATTGACCATGGCACCTACCCCTTTGTTACATCTTCAAATGTAGTTGCCGGTGGTGCATGCTCCGGTGCCGGCATCGGTCCCACCCGCATTGATACCGTCATTGGCATCTGCAAAGCTTATACGACTCGCGTGGGAGGAGGGCCATTTCCCACCGAACTAGAGGATGAAGTTGGCAAGCATCTCCAGAAAGTAGGAGCGGAATTCGGTTCCACCACGGGTAGACCTCGCCGTTGCGGCTGGCTTGACATGGTGGTGTTGAAAAATGCCGCTCGCCTGAACGGACTCACCAGCCTAACCATTACCAAGCTGGATGTGCTTAGTGGTCTTGAGCAGATACGCATTGCCACCTCATATGTTCATGGGACTAGCTCCATGGAAAATTTTCCCAATGAATGCTTCACCTTGGAGAGCTGCAAACCTTCGTATATGGACTTTGCCGGTTGGAGTGAGGACATCACTAGCGCCCGCACGTTTTCGGACCTCCCTGCCAACACTCAAAGCTATTTACGAGCCATCGAAGAATTGGCCGAAATCCCACTTTCCATTGTTTCAGTGGGCCCTGGGCGCGAGCAGACAATCATGATGCAGAATCCCTTTGAGGTTTAAAAACCCTGATGTTGCAAAGCCACACCGGCTAGAATCGCTTGCCCTCCTGTTTTAGATTTACCCACCCAAGGCTTCTCGCCAATTCTAACCCGGATATTGGATCAATTGCTGTCGCGAGACCACCAAGATGGGCGTGCCACCTGGCAACCACAGGGTGTTGGTTCCGAGGCGTACCTGAATGGTACGTCGCAGGGGGAGCCTGTCCTGAGCCTGTCGAAGGAACACCCGAGGACGCCAGGAAGGACGGCCATATCCGGGGTCGCAGCAAGTGATTCATCCAATATCCGGGTTCGGGATGCCCGGTAATTTTCTATGTTTTGTTGCCAAGAGCGGTCTGAACCTGTTATCTAATCTAAAACAGAGCACTACGGTAAAGGATCATTCTGAGATGGATGGAAGAGAACAAGCTGTGTTGAAGCTCAATGAGGGCTTGACCTCCAGGGCTTTGAAAATATGGAAAGGAGATGACACCGTTCCATCCCAGCTCAGCATCTACGATGGGCTTGAAGACCTCTTCAACCCAAACCGCATAAAGCAAATTCGAAGCACCGGGACAGACTCACCAATGAGGGAAAGGCTTTTTCACTCTCTTCTTGGACACTATCTCCAATATCGTGTTTCTCCTTACGAGAATGAACTTTTCACCTGGCTGAAAGGGGCTGCCGCCCACGTCAACGGAGAAAAGATATACTTCCAAGACATCCTCCCCTGGTGTCAGAAACAAAGCGATCTCAATGGCCGCCGAATCCTGGTAAAAGAGACCAGCAGCCTCTGCAAGTTCTTGAAGCCCTTTGCCCTCAGTTTTTGGGAAGTCTTTCTAGCTATTTTGTCAGAGGAATTTGGTTACGAAACCTACTCAGCCTACTGTGAGGATAAAAAACAAATAGACTACCAAGGTTACGTCCGTAAGCTGCTGAGATTACTTAATCAGACCGAAGAGATGTATCTCGGTGCCATGGAGACCTGGGTTCAGGAGAGTTTAGGGCGGCCCCTCTTTGAACTCAATCGCTTCGATGCCATTTATCTGCTTGGCTTGGGTGAACTGGATCGGTTCTTCCCTGAGAAAATCCCTTTAGTTGATCACCTCGACTTCTTCAGTAACTGGGGAATTGGGGTGAAAAAGCTTGCTGGCCTCCACTTGGACATCGACTATTCACCTCAAAAAAGCTCCCAGGCAATGAGTTTCGCCCTGAGAATTCCCCAAAATATTCATCTGGTGATGAATCCCCAGGGCGGCTGGGTAGACCTGGAGACCCTGTTCCATGAGATGGGTCACGCTCTGAGTCACACCTTTACCTCGCGGGAGCTTTCTCCGTCTGAGAAAGATTTTTTCACCTCAAACGCGCTCTCAGAAACCTATGCCTTTTTGCTTCAGAACATCACCCTCTCCCCACCATTTCTTGAACGTCAACTGAAACTATCACCTCGAGAAATAGATGCCATAACCTTCTACAAGACCCTGAAAGACTTATCTGTTTTCAGAAGATACGCTGGCAAGTTTCTGGCTGAATATCAGATGTTCGCAGAAAATGATCTTGCCAACGGTGAGCCGTACGCCACCCTCCTGAAGAAACACACGGGGTTCTCCTACCTCCCTGAAACCCAGCTTTTCGATCTGGCCCCGGAATTTTACGCCCTTGATTATCTGGTTTCATGGATGGCTGAGGCCACCATCGAAAAAAACCTCAGGAAGACTCTTGGACCTGAATGGATGTTCCGGGCGGAGGCGGGTGCTATCCTAAAAGAATGGTGGTTCACAGGTAACCGCTATGAATTGGATGAGTTTTTCCAGGTCAATGGGCTAGGAACCATTGACAGCGCGGATATATTGAACAGATGGCTCGATAAGATCCCAACTTAAGGGTTACTATTACCTAAATTGAGCGATTCTCCGTTCACTGTCATTCTGAGGAGCCGACAGGCGACGAAGAATCTCAGAAGGCGGCTCCACCCAGAAGATTCTTCGCTGTCGCTCAGAATGACATGGATGGTGCTGACAGTACTCGTGCCGTCCACTAGAATCGTTCAATTTAGGTATTACCAAAGGTCCATCTTCTTTTTGTACTGTTTGACAATAGTGTCGTGAAGGCGGCTGCGTTCTTTGGCGGACAAACGGGTGAAGCGAACCACCATGCCACGGGGGGTTATTTCATCATCCGGGCCGTATCTGTTCGACCAGATTACTTCTCCTTCCGCCAGGATGGCCTCCTCTTTCGAAAACTGAATGCTCATGCTGGCCACGTCATAGAGACGCAGCGGGTCTTTGCAGCGGACGAACGCTTGCTGGGTGCTGATGTGCTTGGTTTCTCCTCTCATTGCCCCGTCTGCTGTAAGCACGACAACGGGATATTTGGCGTCTACTTTTGGATAATGGTGCCCTCTTTTTATCTTAATTGTATTCAAAATGATACCTCCATGGATTGAAAGTTGCGGTACTAGTTGGGGTAGTAGCCTTCATAGATTGGCTCTGTCTCTACAAAAAGTTACCTTCATGCGCCGGCTGGCAAAACGTAAGTCAATTTTCGGGCAATGATGATTGCAAACCACATACCAGTGGATTTTGTCTTGGTTATACCGAAAAGTAACGATTCCAGATCCAGAGGACTCCGGGTATTTTAGATTTTAGAATGCAGATTGGGATTCAGGTGTCGGGTGTCAGGAAAAAGAAACATAGAAGCTGAAACCTCCTTTTTCAGTACTTAAGAAATACTTGACAAAATTACTGTACTCTAATAGTGTTTTTATTCTCGCTTGACAGTAGAGGATGAACTATGCGTTTGGGAGCTACATATTTCGCGCAATTTGCAGACGGACGTCTCTTTTTCTTTTCCTTTTTTATGGGCGTCCGCCCGGCCTCCTGACGCATCGCGTTGAGCCCCGGGTGGACCGAAAACGGTCGCCTCGGGGTGGAATACTGCTTCAGAACCATTTGAACTCAAGCCCCGGGGCGGAAAGCCCCGGGGCTTTTCTTTTTTACATTCACAATTGTGAGGAGTTTTTGCCATGATTATCGTCTTGAAACAGGGAGTGAGCAAAAAAGAAGAAGACCACGTCCGCGACATTCTGAGGGAAGAAGGTTGCCTTATCCGCGAGATGAGCACTGGTGGCGAAACCGTAATCGGCGCGGTGGGTAAAGTGAGTCGCGACATACGGGTTTTTGAACAGCTGCCCGGAGTGGCCAAAGTAATTCCATTAACTCGGCCTTACAAATTGGTTAGCCGGGAGATGCATCCCGAGGATACCGTGGTCCAAATCGGTGATGTGGAGCTGGGTGGTCCCCGCATTGTGGTCATAGCTGGTCCCTGTGCCATTGAAGATCGGGAGCAGGCTATGACTATCGCCAGGGAGGTGAAAAGTGCGGGTGCTGTGCTATTTCGAGGCGGTGCCTTTAAACCGCGTACTTCACCTTACTCTTTCCAGGGACTGGGAGAGGAAGGCTTGAAGATTCTCGCCCAGATCCGAGAAGAAACAGGATTACGTATTGCCACTGAGATGACCTCTCCCAACCAGGTAGACCTAATGATGAAGTATGTGGACGTGGTCCAGATCGGCGCCCGCAACATGCAAAACTTCGAATTGCTTCGCAGTGCTGGCCGCATTGGCAAGCCCGTGTTGCTCAAACGGGGCCTCTCAGCCACCATAGAGGAATGGCTGATGTCAGCCGAATACATTCTTTCCGAGGGGAACGAGCAGGTTATTCTCTGTGAACGTGGTATTCGTACCTTTGAGCCTTACACCCGAAATACCCTGGACCTCTCCGCCATCCCTATAATCAAGAACCTCACTCACTTGCCGGTGGTCATCGATCCCAGCCACGCCACTGGACTCAGGGAAAAGGTAAGTCCAATGGCTCGAGCCGCCATCGCCGCTGGAGCAGACGGTCTTATGATCGAGGTGCATCACGACCCGTCTAAGGCGCTCTCCGACGGGCCCCAGAGTCTCTACCCGGAACAGTTTAAGCAGCTCATGAGAGACCTTTATGTAATCGCTCCGGTGGTTGGCAAGCAACTTGACTTCGGCTATCTGGACAAAGCCACCGCTGCCCCGACTTTGCCCTCGTCCAGAATCGGGAGCCAGAGACGTGCTGTTTTTGCCGGTGAGATGCAAGCTTTCGCCCACAAAGCGGCACTGCAGTTCTTTGGTAGCGGCATCAACATCGATTCAGCATCCTCGTTTCGCGCCGTTTTTAAAGAGGTGAAGGAGGGCAATAGTGACTTCGGTGTAATTCCTCTGGAAAATTCTTTAACCGGTAGTATTCATGAAAACTACGATCTGCTCCTGGAGTATGACGTTAGGATCGTTGGAGAGATAACCCTGCGTATCGTCCATGCCCTCATTGGCCCTCCTGAGACTAAGTTTGAGGACATTAAACGGGTCATCTCTCATCCCCAGGCCCTTGAACAGTGTCGCGATTTTCTGGAGAACCAGGAGGGCTGGGAATTGGTCGCGGCCAGGGACACGGCCACAGCGGTGCGTCGGGTTAAAGAAGAAGGAAACCCTGGCGATGTTGCCATCGCAGCAAGAGAAGCGGCAGATCTCTTCGAGCTTAGCATACTTAAAGAAGCCATTGAGACCAACGCCCGAAATTATACGCGTTTCGTTGTCATAGCAGCCGCTAAAGTGAATAACGGCTCCAGTAAGAAATCCTCCCTGGTGTATGCCACCAGTAATAAACCGGGCGCTTTGTTCGATACCTTGAAGATCTTTGCCGAAAACGGGCTCAACCTGGTCAAACTGGAATCCAGACCCATTCATGGCAAACCGTGGGAGTACATGTTCTACGTTGACTTGGAGGCCGACGTGGAATCGGATGAACTTCAAGGGGTAATGGATCAGCTTTCAGAACATACCGAGTTTCTCAAAATACTGGGATGCTACTAAAGGCTGTTGGCAAGCGGCCAAACTACGAGACACTAGAGTAGAGAGTGCGGAATTCAGAACGAGGAACTAACAGATAAATCCGAAATTCGAGTATCGAAATCCGAAACAAATCCGAATTTCCAAAATTGTCCTTCGGACTCCCCACCCTTCGGGAGGGTCCCCAGTTTCAAATGACCCAAACACTAGACAAGTCTCTTAAAGTAGTTCCGTTTTGAACATTTGAGCATTAAGATTTTGAATTTGTTTCGTGCTTCGGATTGAGGATTTCGAATTTGATACTAAGCGTTCCAGGTTCTTAGTGCATAGTGTCTAGTCGTTCTCCTGCTGCCTGCTGCCAACTGCCTCCTGCCCGCTGACCTCCAAGTCCTCTCCCAGAGTCTTTAGAATGATCTCCGGCCCTTCCCCGAACTCCCTTTCCCATTTCTTGATGTGACCCTGGTCCGCGAAGCTGTAGTAGCGATTTCGGCCAATAATCAGATGATCGAGCACCTGAATGGACATGATCTTACCAGCCAGAAAGAGATCTCTTGTAATGGCGAAATCCTGGGTTGAGGGACTCGGGTCTCCTGAAGGATGATTGTGGGCAAACACCATAGCTGCTGCGTGATGTTTGAGACCACTTTTGATGACTTCACGCGGATAGACCGCACTTGAGGTGAGACTGCCCTCAAAGAGGGTCTCCACCTGAATCACCTCATTGCGCCCGTTGAGGAAGATGACTTTGAAGACCTCTTTCTTTAAGTCACGCAGAGAGTGCAGGAGGTACTCGTAGACCTCTTTGGAGGAAGAGATGAACTCGCGGCCCTTCAGCCGTTCCTGCAGGAATTTACGCGCGACCTCGTGCACCAGCTTCAAGCCCAGAGCATTTTTCGGCCCAATGCCTGGAACCTGCTGGAGTTGAGCCATGGAGGCCTCCAGCACCCCAGCGAGGCCATCGAAGCACCGGAGTGCTTCACGTGCAATCTGTTTACAGTCCCGCCTGGGAGTTGCCAGAGTCAAGAGGAGTTCGACGACCTCCTCATCCGTTAGCTTTTCCAGACCATGATCAAGGAACTTCTGCCGAAGCCTCTCACGGTGGCCAGCAACACGGTTGCGCCAATCACTCGCATCCATTTTGGTGCCCCCTTGTTAGCTTTCAGCTATCAGCTGTCAGCCTTCAGCTTGTACTAAGAACTAAACACTAGGAACTAGGAACCAAAAAGATTTTTCTCGGTTACTTGTCCCAGTGCCTAGTGCCTTCTCCCTAGTGCCTAGTTTCTTGTTCCATGCGCCTTGCGCTTCGCGCTCTGCGCTCTGCGCTTTACATCCCTACTCCCCCCACCAAAGTTTGGCAGTCAGGACATCGACCCTTCTTAATGGCATAGTGCCCGGTAGCAAAGCCAAAACGATCTATGAGCACTCCCCCACAATTATGGCAGAGAGTTTTCTCCCCTTGATCGCCGGGTACGTTGCCTGTGTACACATAATGTAAGCCCACCTGCAAGCCAATCTCCCGAGCCCGCTTCAGGGTGGCCACCGGAGTGCTCGAACTGTTCCTGAGCATGTAGGTTGGGTGAAAGCGGCTCACGTGCCAGGGGGTCTCTGGTCCCAGTTCCGCAATAAACTGGGCGATCTCCGCAAGTTCTTGGTCGCTGTCGTTGACGCTGGGGATAACCAAGGTGGTAACCTCCAGCCACACCCCCATACTCTTAAGTTTTTTCAGTGATTCCAAAACAGGAGCAAGCTTGGCACCGCACTGTTCTTTATAAAAATCATTGCTGAATGCCTTGAGATCCACATTGGCAGCGTCCAGGTAGGGTTGGATGCTATCCAACGCTTCCGGGGTCATATAACCGTTGGTTACAAAGATGTTTTTCATGTCGGCAGTGTGCGCCAACTTGGCCGTCTGGTAGGCATATTCAAAGAAGATGGTTGGTTCAGTATAGGTATAGGAAATCGATTGACAGCGACTCTGGCGGGCAGAGAGTATGACTTGCTCAGGTGGAAAGTGCTCACCCATGATGCGTTTAGCCTCTCTCGGCATCTGGGAAATGTCAGCATTCTGGCAAAAAAGACAGCGAAAATTGCAGCCCACAGTCGCTATGGAGTAGGTCCGGCTTCCGGGGTAAAAGTGGAACAGTGGTTTTTTCTCCACCGGATCCACATGCTTGGCGATTGCTCGAGCGTAAACCAGGCTCTGCAACCGCCCGTTTTGATTTTCACGTACGCCGCAGATTCCCCGTTTTTGGTCTTTGATCATACAGCGGTGCGCACAGAGATGGCACTGAACTCGTTGTTCTTCCAACTGCTCATATAGCATTGCCTCTCTCATATTCAAATTCCCTAGTGCGGAGGGGCAAAAAAAGGATCACAGCAGGCATAGGGCTTGGAGCATGGGGCATAGAGTAAATTGCAGATTTGTCCTGCGGACTCCCACCCTTCGGGCGGCTTCCCGGTTTTGGATTACGGAATTTTCAACTGCCCGCCTGTCCCGAGTTTGTCGCGGGGCTGTCAGCTGCAATCTGCCTGCTGTCGTCTGTGCTCTGTCGTCTGACTTCTGACCTCTGACCTCTAATCCCTGTCATGGGCGCAGAATAGCTTCGGGTGGGTGCTTCTCTTTCCACACAGGCGGCGGCGAAAATACCTTGAGGCTGCCCTGAGGCAGTTGGCCATGTTTCTTGTGCAGCGGCGTCTTGAGGTGATGTTTGGAGGTGATAAATCGGTAGCTTATGTCCACTTTCATCACAATAAAGGCACCCAGGGGATTTTGCTGGAAGAAGGGATTATGCTCCACAGAACGCGTCATTTTCCCTAAGGTCGGTGGGAAAAACAGGGCCGTACCCCACTGAATAGAGATAGGCCCCATTATCTTCTTAATCATTTCTTTGAGTTCCCAGACGCTGAAAAAACGAGCCTGGCAATAAATGTTGTCCTCTAGCAATCCCCTGAGGCGACGATGCATGGCCATCAACGCATATTTATTGAGCACTCCCAATACCACGCGGCGGTTCGTAACTCTAAAGGCCTCCGCCAGCGCTTTTTCCGGATCTTCGGCGAACTCCAAGGTATTGATCAGGGTGGCGAGATCAAACTCATTATCCTCGAAGGGAAGATGTTCGGCCCACCCGAGGTGAAGGTCCGCACCTCCTCGCAGTCTGCTTCGTGCCTGCTCCAGCATGTACGGACTCGCATCCAGACCGGTCACCTGGAGTCCCAACTCTCTAAACCATTCGAGATGAATACCTGTGCCGGATCCAATGTCCAGAAGTCTTTCCCCAGGACGGGGTTCCAAATAGCGCTTGATGAGAGCCCGCTCCAGTTTAAGCACCCGCGCACCACCCGGCCTCTGGTACCATTCGTCATAGTGCTGGGCGCACTTATGATCAAACCCGCCCTTCAATTTAATTCCTCCGTGCTCGCATAGCGCAAAGCGCAGAGCGTAGGATTAGAGACAAAATTATATCTCTGGGACTGCCAGCCAATTGGATACTCTGCAAACTAACACCCCTATTATTTCATTAACTATTTAAAGCTTACGCCATGCGCTATGCGCTTTAAATATCCTCCCTCAGCACCGCACCTTTTGCACCTGAACTCACCATCCTACTGTAACGATAGAGATAGCCTTCCTTGATCTTGGGCTCTGGGGCCTGCCAACTCTCCCGCCGTCTTTTGAGTTCTTCTTCAGATACCTTGAGAGTTAAGCTCTTCGCCGGGATATTAATTTCAATCCGATCCCCTTCCTCCACCAAAGCAATAGGGCCTCCGTCGGCTGCCTCGGGTGAGATATGACCGATGGCTGCCCCCTTGGTGCCGCCACTGAAGCGGCCGTCGGTAATCAGAGCCACCTCCTTGTCTAACCCCATGCCCGCAATGGCGGAAGTTGGGGTCAACATCTCTCGCATACCAGGTCCACCTTTGGGACCTTCGTAGCGAACCACCACCACATCGCCCTTACGGATCTGCTGGCTCATGATTGCATCCACCGCGGCTTCTTCGGAGTCAAATACCCGGGCGGTTCCTTCATTTACCGCCATTTCCGGGGCCACTGCCGACTGCTTCACCACCGCCCCCTCTGGCGCCAAGTTGCCGAACAAGATAGCAATTCCTCCCTCATCGTGGTAGGCATCTCCCAGAGTACGGATCACTTGGGGATCCCTCACTTGTATCCCCTGGAGATTTTCGCCCACTGTCTTGCCGGTAACACTTAGAGGACTTCCGTTGATCAAGTCGGCCTCTGCCAACCTGGCCATAACAGCGTGAACCCCCCCAGCGGCATCGAGATCTTCCAGCCGGTGCGGACCAGCCGGGCTCAGACTGCACAGGTGTGGAATGCGGGCGCTCACCTGATTGAACAGCTCAAGGTTAAGATCTATTCGAGCCTCCTTAGCGATGGCCGGAACATGCAGTACCGTGTTGGTAGAGCAGCCCAAAGCCATATCTATGGCGATGGCGTTTTCAAAGGCTTCTTGGGTAGCAATCTGGCGCGGCGTTAGGTTGCCAGCGATCAATTCCATAATCTGCATACCCGCCTTCTTGGCCAAGCGGTAACGGGCTGCCGCCACCGCCGGAATGGTACCATTGCCCGGAAGGCCGAGGCCCAACGCCTCGGTGAGACAATTCATGGAATTGGCAGTGAACATACCGGCGCACGAACCACATCCGGGGCAAGCGCAATCTTCAATCTCAGTCAACTGTTCTTCAGTCATCTTCTCTGATTTTACTGCGCCTACACCCTCGAAAACAGTAATCAAATCTATGGCTTTATTAGCCAGTCTGCCGGCGAGCATGGGGCCACCACTCACTACCAGCGCAGGGATATCGAGCCTGAGCAAGGCCATCAGCATCCCCGGCACCACTTTGTCGCAGTTGGGTATGGCCACAATGCCATCGAAGGGATGGGCCCGGGCCATTATCTCCACCGAGTCGGCAATGAGCTCACGGCTGCAAAGTGAGTATTTCATGCCCTCGTGGTTCATGGCAATGCCATCACAAACGCCAATGGTGTTGAACTCGATGGGTGTACCGCCAGCCATACGGACGCCAGCCTTCACAGCCTCAGCTATGCGATCCAGATGAATATGGCCGGGAATAATCTCATTAGCTGAATTTGCGATTCCCACCATCGGCCGGGCGATCTCTTCATCAGTGAAACCCATGGACTTGAACAATGACCGGTGAGGAGCCTTCTCTACTCCCTTTTTCATTATATCGCTACGCATGGTATTCCCCTTTTGAGGTACGATGAAAGTACTATATTGGGCAGTCTAAATGAGCGGCAGGTCGTCACTCCGTGGTCTTTTTGGCACTTAGTAACTCTAGAATAAAACCCCCCGATTATCAAGGATAAAAATAACACTTGACAGTGTTCATTGCTAACTATAGCTTACCCGTAAAAGGTAGCTGACCTCTTCATCCTCACGACCAGGAAGGGCAAAATGGATGATTATAAGGCCGTCTATCCCATTGGCATCATCGCGGAGTTATTAAACATCCACCCCCGGACCCTGAGAATTTACGAACGCGAGGGTTTGATCAAACCAGCGCGCCGCAGCGGCAAACGATTCTTTTCCAACAATGACTTGAAGTGGCTCAGGTGCCTGCGCAAGCTTATCCACGAGGACGGCCTCAATATTGCCGGCATCAAGAAACTCTTGACCCTTGCCACCTGCTGGGAAATTCGTCAATGCTCCGAGGATGAGCGCAAAAGCTGCCCGGCGGTGCTTGACTTTCCTGTTCCATGTTGGGAGCTAAAGCCAAAATCCTGTCTCAGCAAAGAGCTTGAGTGTCCCAACTGTGAGGTTTACTTGAAGAAGAAACAGCAACTCATGCTTGACAACTGCTGTGAGGACACGCCCTCCTAAAAAAACCCTGGTGGCTTCGCTTCGGTTAATCAGCGAAAAACTTTTAAACTTTAGTTGGAATCGTGGATATGGTGGTACACTGGTTGAAAACACGTGACCAGCAGGAAGTTTTCACCTTCACTTGACGCAGCCTCTTGGAATTTTTATAATTCGAGCAGCTGCGGGAACCGACCAAGGAAGAACCTAAAGCGCAGAGCACATGTTCCATTTAAACTCGTGAAAGGTTGAGTGATAGTGGGAGTTATCACTCAACCTTTGATATCTCTCACTGAAGCAATGAACCTCCAAAGAGTTGTGGACTTTCGGTTGGGGTTATCATGTACACTGTTGGCATCGACATTGGTTCTGTGAGCATCAATTGTGTGGTCGTAGACAAGGATGGAAATCTTACCTACGAAGCTCCCTACCAACGCCACTTCGGCAGATTCGTGCCCGAGACCCTCGAGACACTTCAGTCGATATACGAACGCTTTGGCGAGGAGCACATACAGAGTGTCGCCTTCACTGGCAATCACGCCAAGATCATTGCTGCCCGACTCGGGGCACTTTATGAGTATGAATCCATCACCCAGGTGCTGGGTGTACTGTATCTGGTTCCTGACGCCTCTGCCATTATCGCCATGGGAGGCCAAGATGCAGCCCTGTATCTGCTCACTCACAAAAACGGGCAATGGTACCTCAAGTCTTTCGCCATGAACGGGCCCTGTGCTGCTGGGACCGGCTCCTTTATTGACCAACAGGCAGAAAGGCTCTCTTCATTTCTCTACGACGAAAATATCTCATTTTGTCAAGAACACATTTCCGAGATTTTGGCCAGCTTCATCGCTCGGGGCAAGGAGAGCACCGGTGCTGCCCCGGTGGCCTGTCGCTGTACCGTCTTTACTAAGTCAGACATGATTCACTTGCAGAACAAAGGTGAGTCGCTGGGGAACATCATCGCTGGCCTCCATCAGGGAAATGCTGCCAACTACATCAGCACCATTGTTGCAAGCCAAGATGTGCAGGACCCGGTAGTTTTCATTGGCGGTGTCGCCAACAACGACCTTCAGGTGGAGGCCTTTCGCCGCTACTTCCCCCAGTTGACTGTACCCCCGCACCACACCTCTCTCGGGGCACTCGGAGCAGCACTGTTCGCTCGTAGCCAAGAACAACAGGGCAAGTCCGATCTCACTGCCCTAAAAACCATGGTGGATGAAGGGGCCAGTGATTTTCCCAAAGCCCCGCCCCTCCGTCTCCGCAAAACCACATTCACTGACAACGTAGTTATTCCGAAACGAAAGGTGTCACCCAGTGCTAAGCTTCAAGTTTTCCTGGGGGTTGACATCGGCTCCACTACTACCAAGACCGTCCTCATGGATTCGAACAAGAACATTATCCACAAGCAGTACGTTCAAACCCAAGGGAAGCCCATCGAAGTGGCCCAGAAACTCCTGAAAGGGATACGTGAGGAATTTGGCGACGGTCTTGAGTTTCTTGGAACCGCTACTACGGGATCGGGACGACATGTGGTAGGAGATTTTATCAAGGCTGATCTTATTATCGACGAGATTACAACCCATGCCCGGGCAGCGGTTCTCTGGGACCCGGATGTGGACACGGTTTTTGAGATAGGCGGCCAGGACTCCAAATACATCTGGATTGAGCAAGGCAATCCCATGGACTTCGATATGAACAAGGTATGTGCCGCCGGAACCGGAAGTTTCCTCCACGAGTTGGCCAACAAACTAAAAATCAACATCGTCAGAGAGTTCCAGGACATTGCCCTGTCTTCCGACAGCCCTATCAATTTGGCCGAACGCTGCACCGTGTTCATGGAATCTGACTTGGTCTCTTATGCTCAAAAAGGCGCCCGTTTGCAGGATCTGATCGCCGGACTTTGCTACGCCATCGTCCACAACTACCTCAACCGCGTAGTGGAAAAGCGGAGGATCGGCAAGAGGATCATGTTTCTCGGCGGACCGTCGCTGAACAAGGGAATTGTTGCCGCCTTTGAGAATGTTCTTGACCAAGAAATAATAATGCCAGAGCATCGAGAGGTTCTCGGAGCCCACGGCGCTGCTTTAAGCATCATGGAAAAAAGAGTGAACTCGGAATTTGTCAGGTCGGACTTCCCTGGCTTAGATCCTCTGATTCAAGCGAACATCTCTAATAAAGAAAAGATCTGTCGCGCTGATAAGAACTGCCACAACGAGTGCAAACTAAAAATATACGATTTTGGTGGTCGCAAGAGTATCTGGGGAGGAGACTGCGGCCGTTATGAAATGAGGGGGGATAGGAAGGAGAGGGAAGAAGACTGGTTCAAGAAACGCGAACTCATCTTGCTGGATTACCTCAAAGGCAATTCCGTGGACCTGGCAGAACTCCGCTCGCAGAACTTAGCAGCCAACCAAGTCCAGGAGTCTTTTGACGGCAAGCCTACTATAGGTATTCCCCGGACCCTGCACCTGTTGCAGCATAGCATTCTCTGGTCCCATTTTTGGACAAAGCTGGGCTTTGCCGTTGTTCTTTCTCCCAAGACCGATCAGGAAATTTCCGTGGCCGGCATTGAGTCCATGACCTCGGAGACCTGCTACCCCATTAAGGTATTCCAAGGTCACGTCAAAACCCTCATGGGGCAGACCCGCTACCTTTTCCTTCCTACCACCATTAACCTGTCTACACCTCAATCCGAGGAAACCGGCTTCTTCTGTCCGCTTGTGCAAGGAAGTCAGTATATGGCTAGTGCGGCCCTGAATATCCCTCCTTCCAGCCTCATTTCTCCGACCGTTTACCTGAAAGAGCCGGTGGAGCGAATAGTCCTGGATCTTCACCGTAGCCTCGGGGAGAGGTTTGGGTTAAGCCAGCGTCAAATTGATCGCGCCTATCGCGAAGCTTTGGAAGTTCAAATGACCTTCCAGCGCGATCTCGTCCAGCACGGTCATACCTTTCTTCAATCACTGCAACCGAACGATCTTTGGGTCGCAGTGAGTGGTCGACCCTACAACCTTCACGATGAAAGGTTGAGCCTCCGGTTGGGGCAGAATTTGGCCAAACTGGGTATCAAGGCCATCCCCTATGATTTTCTGGACACTGAGAGTGTCGATCTCAGCGATTTTCCCAATATGTACTGGGGCCTGGGAGCTCAGATTCTCCGAACGGCCAAATTGGTAAAAGCACATTCTGGCTGTTATGGTATACACCTCACCAATTTCAGTTGTGGCGCCGATTCCTTCATTGAACACTTCTATCGCCACGTCATGGGAAAAAAGCCCTATCTTATTCTGGAGCTGGACGAACACAGTGCAGTGGCAGGAGTGGTAACCAGGTTGGAAGCATTCAAGAACGTAATCCAGAATGAGCACAACCAAACCCTTAGCAACTGGCAGGAAATGAAGTGTCGCGCTTCCTGAAAGCCGCTCCCACAGACATTGCTTAGACCAGACAGATAAGATCATTGGTGCGTGAGTCATGACCGCATTTGAATCACTGAAAGCTAAGGTTGGTAAATTCAGTCTGGCCAACAAGAAACTGCTCG
>Ga0210128_1000002_pt1 | contig 43698 bp, 43 predicted proteins | sample Tolay_CordB_D2_FD_185579 | JGI IMG/M metagenome (GOLD analysis project Ga0210128, IMG submission 185579) | Wetland microbial communities from the San Francisco Bay, California, USA, that impact long-term carbon sequestration - Tolay_CordB_D2... | ecosystem: Environmental > Aquatic > Marine >... | reverse complement strand
AGAGCAGTTCCTGAAGCCAACTCACCAGTAGGGTTTCTATATCATCTTCCTGCAGTTTGAACTGACGCTGGATCAGGCAGTTCAAAGAATCCACCCTGGTGATCAGCTCACTAAAGCCCAGTGCAGCCGTCTCGAACATCCCCTCAAGCGTCGGCGCCTTGACCAGAATACCAGCGTCGGCAGTATGGTCGATGAACTGAAAAGATCCCTGAGCGTGGGTGGCCATGGGCTTCAACCTCCACGTATATGCCTGCAGTTGTCAGCAGCCAGTATTGTTGGACAGTGGTCAGTCCTCATACCCAGACTAATACTATAACACGCGAAGGTGTGAGTGATACAGTCAAAGCGTGGGGTGAGCGGTCAACCGGGAAAAGGGGGGAAAGTCCAACCTATAGTGGACCTTGGGGGGAACAAGGATATTATAGGATAAATTTCATATTGTAACCGTGGCGGCCTGCATAGCCTCTATCTCTTACGGAGCAAGGGTGTTTATCTATTTGAAGGTGTCATAGAGCCGCGATTAATCCCATCATCCGTATTCAGCTCTTTTCCATATTTTTGACATAGCCCTCAACCAGTTGCTTCGCATCGAGTTGTAAGACTTCAGCGTAAGACTTCAGGAAACTCTTCAGGTAGATCTTCGGGGGGAGGTTGGTTAGGTCATCGCGTTCAATTGCTTCCAGTGCGGTGGGACTTATCTTGGTGGCCTCAAAAACCTCCTCTAACTCTATTCCCAGTGACTCACGTAAGTTTTTCAAATCTTGCCCGGAGATAAAATCACGGTTCAGCATAACGCTCGCAAGTTTTCCTGTTCCTTGCTCTTTGATCTTTTTTCTGATTCTTGCCAGGTTATTGTCTTTCGTCATGGCTGTATTCACTTGAATGAGGGGTATTGCCTTCTGTCTTTCTTTTGCAGTCAACAAATTCTTCGGTATTTCCCCTATATCCACAAGACTCTTGTCATAAGCGTTTCTCTTTTCATCATCAATCAGTGTCGAGAACGCTTTCTCAATCTTGCCCAAAATTGCTTTGCGCTCATCTTCTGCAAAAAGAGCATAGGTCGCCAGTGAGCTTTCCTCGTAGATGGCAAGAATATTCTTATATGCCTGTCTCACCTCAAAGGAAGAGGCATTGTATTGAATTTTGAAGAGTTCATAATAATTTAGGTCATTGAATTTTTTTATCATTTTAAAGCTTTTATCTGTATGGGTTGTTGTTTTTCCCCAGTCAGACGCCTGGCCATATTTTGCAAATCCGACACGGTTTTTGTGTAGGGATATTTCCGTATGAAGATATTTCGAGCAAGTATTGACTCATAAACTCGACTGTCATAGCTGATATTTCCCAGAAAATCAAAGCTGGGATAAAGATGCCTGTTGCACACTTCCACAAGTTGCTCTCCCAGGTCTTCGGTAACCTGACCCCGAAACTTGTTAAGAATTAAACTGAACTTCAAACCGCTCAGTAGATCCTTGAAGACTGTGCCGTTTTCCAGGTTTCTACCTACGAGAATATTAATGAGATCTAGAGGAGACTTGAGAGCTCCCTTCGACAGTTGCGCAACCTCCTCTTGACATATATGCCACATGTTAGCTTCTTTGAGAGCTAATTTCAGCTTTCTCAGGTAAATTGACTTAATAAAAACGAAGGTATTTTCTATTGCCGTTGGTTCAGGAGTAGCCACAAACAACCCTTCTGTAGCAATCAAAAAAAAGTCCAAGGTATTGAAGTTAATTCCCGGCCCCAAATCCAGAAGGACATAAGCGAAAGGAAGATTTTGAATGGCGTTGATTACTTTGAGTTTCTGAGCGTAAAACAAATTGGCAATTTCCAAGGAACATTTTGTCGAGCTGATGAGGTAAAGGTTAGGTATAGTTGTGGACAGAGCTACGTCCTCTAAGCTGTTCGTTGTTTTATCTATGAAAGCGTCGAGGCCTCTTTGGGGGATTCTCTGGCCAAGGAGGGTATGAAGGTTGGAGGCGCCCAGGTCCAAATCCACGAGTACCACTTTCTTGCCTTGCTTTGCCAGTAATATGCCCAAGCTCGCGGCAATGAAGCTTTTTCCGGATCCTCCTTTTCCACCACCAATGGAGTAAATGCGCTTCATGTTCCCACTGTTCCTTTAGCCGGGGTTTGTGACGAAACTCAACGCGTGGCACGTATTAGAGTCCAGATGGGAGTCTACGACGTTATTTTCTTAAGCAAGTATCAGGCCATCTGATAGGTGAATTCTGATGTCGTGATCCCAGTAGAGGTTAGAAGGGAATCCGTTCTGCCTGCCTTGGCTGATTGGTCTTATTTTGTATACCTTGGCGTATTCGATAATCTAATAATCGTCATAGCGGTCAAGGCGAGGTCACTAGCCCGGATGTTGTATATAGGTATGGCTGGGGAATGAACCGCAGAGTTCGCTGAGATCGCAGAGGATCAAAATCAAGTTATCTCAAGTTTACATTCTCTCTGCGTTCTTTGCGTTCTCTGCGGTGAACAAAATGTGTCCGCACCGCTGAGTTCGCTTCCAGCGTCACGGTAAGTTGGCCAGCGCCACCTGGTAGCGACGCAGGACCGCTTGTTGACGTATGGAAAAGATGAACGTTGTTGGTGGGAAGCTGCCGGCAGTTTCTAGCTTCTTCACTTGGTCACACAGGCAGGAGAGAACTCGAAACGCTGTTATGCACGGTTCCAGGAGTTCAAAGCGATCCAGTCCCAGGGATTGAATTTCAAGAGGGGCTATGTGCCACATCAACTGACGCAGAGTATCTTCCACGGTTTCAGCTTTACAATGGTGCTGTCCTTTGAAATCGAGAAGCACCAGCCGAAAAAGCCAGGATGCATTCAACCCCATGGCCTGGGCACTGATGATCTCCCCCAGGGGTCGTGGTAGAGTCGCCTCGGCGTTGGCAACAACCTCAGCCATGGAAGCCTCAGGTTCTTCCACAACGGAATAAGGATCGACAATCAGATTAGTGTCTTCGGGATACGCGAGTGCCTCAACCTCCAGTAGCTTTCCCGCTTTATCGGTAAGAATGATCTCCGGCATTAGCTCTGACCTGCTCCGCCCTTGCATCACTGGCACCCAAAACGGCCTGCGTTAGAATATCAAAAGTTCACCCTAATGTTACAAACCCACAAGGGTTTATTCTAGCATGGATTAAGGTGGTTTTTCTAATTATACGATCCCTTGACGATCACCCTCATTTTGTGCCAGATTCAATTCCCGCCGAGTGTGGGGTAAGTGATATAATGAAATGGGATTGCTGCTTTGTCAGACAAGTTCCAGGGAATTATCACATCAACAACCACAGAAAACAGAAAGATGATAAATTGCCGCTTGTTTTTTCATCGCCCTAGGATTAAGGTAAAAGGTAGGATTGAACATCAGGCTTACTATCTCTTTCAAACGTCTGAACAAATGGACAGATAGGAGGGATTCTGATGAGCACCGATTTGTCAAAATATCGGCCTGAAAGCGTACAGAAACGATTTCCAGATTCCAAGGCACCGCTGGTGAACGGTAAGGCGCTTTGCGACGCGGCCAGGAAAGCAAATGCGATGATAATGGCCGCAAACATCCGCTGCCGCTTACCCGTAGAGGGTATGATCCGTGCCTCTATGGCCACTCAGGCCCCGGTAATGTATGAGATTGCCAAGTCTGAGCTGACCTACACCGAGTTTGATCCTATGAGCTTCGCCGAGTTTATTGTGACGGAGAATGATCGACTGGGAAATACCTCGGTACCCTTCGCTATCCATGGCGACCACATTACAGTGAAAAATATGGACGAGAAAGAGGAAGTGGCAGAGCTCGTGGCTGCCGAACTGGAAGCAGGGTTCACCTCGTTTGCCATCGATTGCTCCTATATGGAGAACGAACTGAATCTGGCTGCCACTTTAGAGCTGGCCCAGCCCGTGGTTGCCGCTGGCTTGGCTTTGGAAGTTGAACTTGGTGAAATAGGGGCCAAGAGCGGTAGTGCGGAGGGATTCACCAACCCGGATGAAGCTTCATGGTTTATTGGGAACCTAGTCCACGGAGGCGTCCACCCCAATCTACTGGCAATCAATAACGGCTCCATCCACGGCACCTATTTCGGTGCCAACCAGGAAGGAATTCAACTTGACCTTACCAAGGAAATCTGGGAGGCCATTCAGTCTTGGGAAGTGGACATTGCTCAACATGGTATAACCGGGACATCCTTGGACAAGATCACCCAATTCATCTACCACGGCATCCGCAAAGGTAACGTGGGTACCTTCTGGCAGAATATCAGTTTCGGCCTCGCCATGAACCAGAATGGCAATGCCATCACTACTCCCGAAAAACATTACGTCAAACGACCGTACCGGGGCGTTCCTGATGAGCTCTGGCAGAAAATGTGGAAATGGGCAGAGGAGACGGGCAACACCGGGGGTAACATAAAAAAAGCGAACAAAGCTTTCGCTGAAGACCTGAACCAAGTGGGAGAGGACTATAAGAAGCGCATAACCAAACAGGCATTTGAGGAGGCCATTCGACTTTTCGAGGCCACCAATTCCGCGGGACTCGCCGGGGAGGTCATTGCCCTCTTGACCGCCTAGGATGTTTTTAGATTTGTCCTGCGGACTCCCACCCTTCGGGCGGGTTCCCGGTTTGAGATTTCAGATTGTTGATTGAAGATTGTAGATTCTGGATACTAGTCTGTTGATCAATCTTATTGCTGTTGCCGAAACATCATTGGTAAGGCACGGAGGAGAAAATGCCAGTGATCGACATAGGTCGAGAAGTCACCTTGGAATTTATCAGAGTCACTGAAGCAGCTGCCCTCAAGGCCAGCCGTTGGATGGGAAGAGGAGATAAAGAAGCGGCCGACCAGGCAGCGGTGGACGCCATGCGTGGCATGCTGGATCTCGTTAGCATCCGCGGCACCATCATCATCGGGGAGGGGGAAAAGGACAAGGCCCCCATGCTCTACATCGGTGAGAAGGTGGGCGGCGGCGGCTTGCGAGACCCCAAGGTAGACATTGCCGTGGATCCGATTGATGGCACAACTCTTACTTCCAAGGGACTGCCAAATGCCATCGCAGTAATAGCTGTGGGAAATCAGGGAACTCTCGCCTCCTTGCCCAGCTATTATGTGAACAAGATAGCCGTGGGCCCCGGGGCCAAGGGAAGCATTGACATCAATGATTCAGTGCAGGCTAATCTGGAGCGGGTGGCCAAAGCTTCCGGCGCCCGCACCCGAGAGTTGACCGCCATAGTACTTGACCGTCCCCGCCACTCGGAGATCATAGAGCAGGTTCGAGATGCTGGTGCGCGGATCAAGCTTATCAGCGACGGTGACGTTGCCGGGGCCATCGCCACTGCCATTGAGGATTCAGGCGTGAACATCCTATTTGGTATAGGTGGTTCCCCCGAGGCGGTCCTCGCTGCTGCCGCCCTGAAATGTCTAGGGGGAGAGATGCAGGTTAAAATTTGGCCACGGGACGATGAAGAACGACAGAAAATTCTGGATATGGGTTACTCGGAAGACGATTTTGACAAAGTCTACGACACCGAAGATTTGGCGAGAGGGGACAGTATTATATTTTGTGCCACCGGCATCACCGGAGGCGACTTCCTGCGTGGTGTTCGCTATGAGGGCAATGTCGCCATTAGCCATTCAGTAGCTATGCGCGCCAAGACCACAACGGTCCGCTATGTCACTGCCCACCATCACCTGGACATCAAGACAATTCCTTCCCGGACCGAAGCCCGCGAAGTCGAAATCTAAACACCAATCCTCTCTCACAGAGATCACAGAGCCTAGGCGAAGGGGAGCGGGCGAGAGCTTCCTTGTCCCTTACTCAAGAATGATTTTATGATTGACAAGTGACATACTTTTCAGCTTGGCATCCAGCACCTTCTGGTCGCCGAAGATGTTTGCCAGGCGAATCTTTCCATCTTCGTCGTGCTCCAAAATGTCTACAGCCTCAAGAATCAGCTCCTCTTTGCCGCCCTTGAGCAGATAGGCGTTGGCTTCACACATGATTTTCACCTCCTGACATCAAGTAAAGAATCCGGACCCAAAGGGAACGGCTCAAGGCACAGGGCACAGGGAAAAAACAATAAAAGAAAACTTATTCTCTCCTTATGCCTTGCACCTCACGCCTTGTGCCTTAAACCTCTTCTGCCGGCAATCCCGCCACGGACGGGACTGACCTTGCCTTAAGGACCAGGTTTGCGATGTTGAAAAAAATAGGGCCACGTTAACTCTACAAAGATACGAGCTTTCGTAGCCCCACTAAAGTTGCTGCCAGCAACCCGACAGACCTTCTTGGTCCTTTGTCCCCAATTTATCACTGACCACAGGCTTTGACAAGAAATAAGTAGCCCGCCCGCAGGGTGGGAGTCCGAAGGACAAATCCGAAATCTCCTCACCGCCCTCCACCTATTACAACAAATGACAGCGAAGCGTAGTGACCTCATGACGCCGAAGGCTAATGAGGAATGCGGAAATGCGAAATTTCAAATTCGCTCTACTGCGCGTGCATTCTCTGCTTTTGCTCAGGAGGGATAAGTGCCTCCACCGGCTTTTCTGGAATGGCGCTTACAAGTAAGTGGTGCTGAAAGAGCCTCCGTGCCACTGTGAAGACCTCCTCTGCACTTACTTGCTCAACGAGCTCTGGGTAGCGAGCATCCCAATCGTATCCCAACCCCAACACTTCGTTTAAGGCTGCACTGCGGGCCTGGCCATCATTAGTCTCCAGACTCATCTCGTGCATGGTGATAATCATATCCTTGGCGGCCGCCAATGCTTCAGGGTCCAACGGCTTCTGCTTTATATTTTCCAGTTTCTCCAGAATTATCTCAACCACCTTCTCATAGTTGGCCATGGTGGTCTGGGTGATGATGCCAAAATGGCCACCATCTATACCAGAGTTAGGGAAGGCATGGACAACGTAAACCAGACTTCGATCCCCTCCCCTCAAGGCCTCCTGCAGCCAGCCGCTTGGGTAGCCAATACCAGAGAGAACCGCATCGATAACATCCAGAGTCGGCCTCTCTGGGTCTTTCAAGGTCATGCCATTGGTACCCAGATAGATGGCAGCCGAGACTTTTTCTGTCTTTTTCCGAACCTGTTCACTGGCAGTGAGGGGCGCTACGGTGTTAGAAACGACAGGTTCAACTACTTTACCTGGCCGCCATTTGCCGAGAGCAGACTTCACCTTTTCAGCCATCTCCTCAGGCTCAATATCACCGAATACTGCCAACACCGCATTGTTAGGCATGACAGTTTGCTGGTAGAAGTTCATTATGTCCCCGCGGTTCATGCTCTTGATCGTCTCGCCGGTGCCAATAATATCATTCCCATATGGATGCTGCCGATAGTAGTGCTGACGGAAAACCCGGGCCACTTCATTTTGCCAACTTTCATCCAACCGCCGGATGGCCAGTAAGGTATCTGTCCTTTGCTTTTCGATTTCCTCTTCTGGAAAATTTGGATTCTGGAGCACATCCGCCAGCAATTCCAGCCCGGTTTCAGCGTCATCCTTGAGTACAGCTAGTGAGGCATAGTAGGTATTCCTCCCTGAGCCTGCGTCCAGACTACCGCCCAACTTTTCTATGGTTTCGGAAATATCCCTTTTACTTCTACTCCGAGTCCCTTTGGTGACAAGTTCCATGGTGAAAGAGCCAATTCCCTTCAGGTTCCCTGGCTCGAACCTTTGTCCCCCAAGGCCGAAAACCTGGAAATTCACAATCGGCACTGCTGGGTTGCGTTTCATCAGCAAGGTCAAGCCATTGTCGAGAGTGACTTTCTTTATTCTCCCTGCCGTCCTCGGCAGCACTGCTTCCGCCTCCTTGGCCTGATTGCGCGGTGGAGACAAAATGGCAACCGTGCTCGCCTGCCGGCGCAGGTAAGTTTGGGCCACCCGCCGGATATCCTCTCGACCGACGGCCTTGATCCTCTCAACATACAAACTGTCGAAATAGGGGTTACCCGTAGCAGCAAAAGAGCTGGCCAGACTGGAGGCCATCCCAGATGCGGACTGTTTGGAGAAGGTAAAATTAGCAATGACCTGACGCTTGGCCTTTTCCAGCTCGCTTTTATTCACCAAATTTTTCTTTATTCGAGCCACCTCTTCCCAGGTAGCGGCCAGAGTCGGTTCAACTTTGTCGCGATCCAGGCTAAAAGAAAAACTAAATAGCCCAGGAGCGTAAGATGGGGTCCAACTGGAGGCGCTCACTGAAAGGACCAAACCCTTTTGGTCCTTGAGGTCTAGGTAGAATCTGCTGCTTCGCCCCCGGCCAAGGATAATTGCCATTAAATCTAGAGGGTAAAGATCTGGATGATTCAAGGGGACGGTGTGGAACCCAATCATCATGGTTGTTAATCTGGCGGGAGGAAATGACTTTTCTGCCCATCTTGCTGTGGTCTGGGTTGGTTCCGTCTCTATGACTACCGGTGGATTGAAAGTCCGAACCATCTTATTGCTAAGCTCCAGAACGGCCTTCAAAGCCTCGGCAGCCTGCACATTCCCAACGATAGTTACTACCATGTTCTGGGGGGTATATCGCTGCCGGTAGTAGTCCAGGAGGTCATCACGACTGATGGTAACGAACACGTCCTCGTAGCCAATTACCGGATGACGAACAGGGTGCTTGAGATAGGCCGTTCGGGCAAATAACTGCCACAGCTGTCGCCCTGGATTGGTCTCTCCGAGCTTGAATTCTTGTTGGATGACCGCCTTTTCTCTCACGACCTCTTTCGCTTCCAGCAGGCTCTCAGACAGGTAAGAAAACAAAAGCCGCAGGGCTTCCCGATAGTGCTCCCCTGTAGTGTTAATGAAATAGCCGCTTTGATCATAGCCGGTATATGCATTGCTGGCTCCGCCAAGCGACTTCAGGGTGTTCTGCGCTTCGGTTTCAGTGAATGAGGCTGTGCTGCCGCCTGAAACCACGTGTTCGAGATAGTGAGATAGTCCACCAAAAAAATACTTGTCCTCATATATAGAGCCTGTTTTAACTAGTATCTGAGTGGAGACGACCCGAGAGGCATGATTCTCTCGGATGAGGACGGTCATGCCGTTTCGCAGTTGCACAAAGGTGTCACCCGGTTTTGATGGCAGCACGTTACTCACCCGGGCAGCCATTTCCTCAGGGAGAGCCAGGGACTCAAGATCGGGTATTTGCAGCGGTTCCGTCTGGGCGAAGGCCGGAACGGTGAATTTCAACATCAAGACGACTAGGCAGACAAAAATCCTTTTGGCCATCTTTTCAAATCCTCCTGGAGTCATTTCTCACTTATCGCTTTCCAAAATTCATTTGGACTTTGCAGCAATGCCTATAGTGTGTTCAAATAGTAATCACGCTTTACACTACCGTCTACCGTTTAGTCATCCTTTTTGAGGTTTTAGTTCCGTGCCCACCGCTGAGCAACAAGAAATGGGTGAATTCCAAGACGTGGTCACTGTCTTTCTAACCCACCGCAGCAAAATCCTGGTGCTGAAAAGAAGCCGTGAGGTGGGTACCTATAAGGGACACTGGGCCGGGGTTAGCGGTTATTTGGAAAGCGAGGATCCTCTGAAGCAAGCCTACTCGGAGATGGCTGAGGAGGTCGGGCTTAGTGAGCAAGACGTGACTTTAGTGAAAGCTGGGAAGCCCCTTGAGATTGTTGACGACGCTCAAGATCGTGCCTGGCGTGTGCATCCTTTCCTTTTTTCAGTGCATGAACCTGATAAGATCAGACTCGATTGGGAAAATATAGAAATGCGCTGGATCCTGCCCGAAGAGATCGACCAGCTGAAAACGGTCCCAGCCCTCAAGGAGACTTTGGAGAGGGTAATTGGGGATGGCTAGGCGGTTGATTGCAGATTGTAGATTGCGGATTGCGGATTTAAAAAAGCATAGGGCATAGAGCATAGAGTGAGGGCTTTTTTGTTTCTCTTCCCTGACACCTGACACCCGACACCTGACACCCTGAGGTTTGTGCCTATGGATTGGATTGAGAAGAAGATCGAAAAAATTGTAAATGATCGCCGTCGCGGCGCTGCCCAATTGGCCAGTTCCGCCATCCGCATTCTCATGGCCGTCTGCCAACGGAGCGAGTCAACAGACCTGAAGGAACTGGCCCGTACTATCAAACAAACCGCACTATCATTGACACAGGCGCGCCCATCCATGGCCCCCATCCGTAATTGGAGTCTTGTCTTTGCTCAGAGGTTTCTGGCGAAGACCAATGCTGACTTTTCCATTCGCGAAGCAAAACGGCAAGGGGTACTTATAGGAAAGGAATTATTGGCATTGCAGCAAGAGTTCGTCCACCAGCAAGTTGAGGCTACACGAACCATTACCCGAGACTACGAATCTGTGGTAACCCTGAGTTACTCCTCTACAGTGGAAGCAATCCTGCGCTACGGACTGCCTCCAGGCTGCCGGGTTGTCATCGCTGAATCCCGTCCTTTAATGGAGGGACGTCGTTTATTCAAGAACCTATCTGCTGACGTTACTGAACTCCGCATGATAACCGATGCGCAAATGGGTCTGGCCATCCCTGATGCCGACCTGGTGCTGGTGGGAGCTGATGCAGTCTTACGTGACCTGTCGGTGGTCAACAAAACCGGAACCTATCTGGCGGCTCTGGTTGCACATGCCCATGGTCGCGACTTTCTCGTGGCTGCTGACACTTACAAAATCAACGTCACCATGGATTCCCACAACTGTATCCTGGAGTCCAAATCAGGCAGGGAAGTCTGGTCCCGGCAAGAGAAACATAGCGACAATGTATACTTCGATATTACCCCCAGGCAGCTCATTACCGGTTTTGTCAGCGAGAAAGGCATTCTTGACGCGGCAGGCATGAGGGAACATGTCCAACGCTGGCAGCGACTGGAGAAGGATCTTGCACTCTGAAATATGAAAACCTTTCCCCATTAATTAACCACAGAGAAACAGAGCCGCGAAATTTGGCTGTTAGTAAATAACTTTGGGCTAAGAGCTCAAGGAAGGATCTGAGGGTCCAGAGGGTTCTGAGGGTCCAGAGGGTTCGGAAAGTTCAGAGGGTCCTGAGAGTTCAGAGGGTTCGGAGGGTTCGGAGAGTTCAGAGGGTTCGGAGGGTTCGGAGAGTTCAGAGGGTTCGGAGGGTTCGGAGCTATAGAGGGATGGGGCTGGTTCCTCGGGCTTGAGATCGTGAACATCCACATCTTCAGCAAGAAAAGTGTAGTCTAAGACCAGTTCTTCATCTCGGTCGTAGATCAAGACCCGAAAAGACTCGGAGTAGGAGAAAGGGAAGTAGAATTTGCCGGTTATCTCCTTGAAATAGCTGATATTGTACCCCACCGATTTTCTCAACTTGACCGGCATGCCATCAGCTATTTTCATAGAAGGAAAGGAGACGAAACGAGGCTGGTGAGGTGGTCTGAGGGAAGCTATTATGGCCACATTCCCTGCCATTGGTTCACCAATCAAGTTAACCAGTTTGAAAACGAACCGAAAGCCTTCCCTGTTTTCTTCCAGGGAAATGACCTTGGCCTCATCTATTTTAGCAATGGGTCGAGGATCGACTTCTACATTGCCGCCGATCCGAATCTCTGGCACTGGGGGCTCTTGGCTCTTTTCCTTTTCTTCCAGTACACGAGCAACCTTTACTGTCGGCTGGGCTGCAGGTTCCGCCGTCCCCTTTGAGGAAGCTTCCCCACCCTGCCTTTCCGCTCGCTCTTCGAATTTATCCATAAGCTCTTCGAGCAGGGCGACTCTTCCTTCCAGTCGCTGGCGTTCCTCGCGTTCCTGAAAATAGGATTGTCCCAAAAGAACACAACTCACCACCAGTAAGACCAAAATGACCAGCGGCACATATATGAAGCGCCGATCCAGATTAAAGGTAAGAGTTTTACCCTTGTACCTGGAAAAGATAGTGACTGAGTAATCGTTCCTCATGCCTCATCTCTACGATGGCCTCAACCTCGTATAAAGAAGTCTCTTGGCCACCTCTCACAGCTACTCGTGGGTCGAAAAGATACCAAGAATCCTTTCGCATTCCCAAATTATGAGGTCTTAAGCCGCTGGATTTGGAAGTATCTCACGCCTGGGGTAGGCTTTCGATGGGATCAGGTTGGGATTGGATGTTGGACTGATCACTCTCTTCAATAGATAACCCACTTTCCAACTGTGGATATGCGGATTCCACTGCCTCCATCATCTTGAACGAACCGTCCACCATTCCGCCCTCGGCAACGGTTATTTTGGTTGCCTCAATGTCTCCGGTAACCCGCCCCGTGGCAGTGATTTCCAATCGACTCCGAGCGTTGATGTTGCCAATAATCTGACCGCCTACCACCACTGAGTCTGCATAAATATCAGCCTCGACCTCGCCCTGGCGGCCCACTACCACCTCACCTTTGGCTTCGATCCTGCCTCTTATGCTGCCTTCCACACAGACACTGCGGTCACTCTGAATTGACCCTTCGAAGACAGTGTTGGCCCCGATGAGGGTATCCAAGGACAGACTCTTTTCCTTCTTATTCTTGATTTTCATTGTCCGCCACCCTCAACTCGCAAAGGGCGGACCAGGAGACGGTTAGCCTTCGCATTTAGGATGTAATGAAGAGGATTCACACACCGATTCTTGACTTTAATCATGTAATGAAGGTGGTTACCCGTTGAGAGACCGCTGTTGCCCATAAAAGCAATGATGTCCCCTCGTTCAACTTTCTGTCCAGGACTTACATTGTAGTCGGACAGATGTCCAAAGGTGCTAACAATATTCCAGCCGTGGTCTATCTTGATAAACTTACCAAGATACTTATCATATCCTCTCTTTATTACTTTGCCAGTGGCGGGTGCTATTATTGGTGTGCCCTTGCGACCACTGATATCCAAGCCATTGTGGAACTCTTTCAGACCAGTGAAGGGACTGCGTCGCCAGCCGAATCCCGAGGAAAACCAGTAATTCCTCACGTCTATAGGAATGATACTCGGCGTGCTATCCCAGGTCTGCCGCTGGCTTCGCATCGTTCCCACCAGCTCCTGCAAGTCTGCCTCCAACTGCTGGGCCCTTTGGAGGACCGAGACCTTTCTGGGCTTGGAGGGGAATGGCATGCTGCCGCTGGTCATGGCATCCGTGGGAGCTATGGTCGAGAGATCCGGTGAGGGCTCACCTCCCTGCCCGAGGCCGCTTGTCTCTTCGTGACCCTTTTCCAGGCCGAGAAAGCTCCGGATGGTATTTTCATCCTGTTGGATGCGCTCCATGGTCTGGCGCAGTGCCTCCAACTCCCTCTCCTTCTGGAGCAGATGGGTATTTTCCTCCCGTACCTGGGTATAGTCATGATAGAGACGATTGCCAAAGTATCCCCCTGTGGCCAATAGTGCCCAAGAGAGCAACAACATGCCCACAAAAATGTACAGGGCTATAACTGGGAGAGAGAAGGTTCGGGATTTGGAACTCACCGACGGCATCCACATTATGGTTATTCGTTTTCGCTTCATACCGCTACCTGATCGTTAGATGTAGGAGAGGGTGTCAAAAAAACTGCTACTAATGGTGATATTTTGTAAAAATTCTTGGATCTAAAATCCCGGTGAGCTCCGGGCAGCAAGGCAAAGTAGAAGTGTTCGATCCCTCTAAAAGCTGTTGTCATTGGTTTCGTCTCAGAATGGAGCCCAGAGTAAAGGAATTGTAGTTTACTTTGAGTACATTGGGCTCACTTTTAGTTTAAACCTTCAGCCCTGTCAAGCTTTTTTTAGCCATAGCGGTAAGTTAACCTGCTACGGGTAAGAATTAGATGTTCTCCGGCAATTGACTGGGCACCTCTCCTAGACGCTTGATTCTTAAAGCAAATTTTACGCCAAAAATAGTATTTTTTCTCTTTTCCTGAAACCGTCGGCGTAAAAAGATTTAGTGATCACCTATAATTATTGACGTTACTCTCCTTTTGGTATACAAATAAATACACAATTCAGTTTTAAAGGAGGATTTCCATGCGAGATCGGGCCGTCGACCCACGTGTAAGTATACTCAAAGATATTTCACCCCTGCTTACTTCAGTGCTGGACACAGATAGTGTGTTGGAAATGATTATCGAATCAGTGACCAGGCTGATGGAAGCCAAGGCGAGTTCTCTTCTGCTGGTCAACAAGAGTAAGAACAAACTCTACTTTCAGATCGCAACTGGAGAAGCGAAAGAAGAAGTTAAGAAATTTGAGATTGACATGGGTCAGGGCATCGCCGGTCATGTGGCTTTAACCGGTAAACCCCTTCTTGTCCCCGACGTATCGAAAGATGCCCGCTGGGACAATACTATCAGCGAAGCAACTGGTTTTGAAACTCGGTCCATTGCCTGCGTGCCCATAAAGAGCGGGCGGGATGTTATTGGCGTCATCCAGATTATCGACCGTGAGGATGGGCAGCCCATCTACGAAGCCGACATGGAGATCTTGAGCCATTTTTCAGAACTCGCCTCTGTTGCCATGGAACGAGCCCGAAACTACAAGGACATAGTAAACGAAAACATATCTCTAAAAAAGGAGCTGGAGTCCCGTTATGAAATTATTGGTGTCAGCAAGGCCATTGAAACGGTGATCTCAGACGCCGTCAAGGTCGCCAACTCCAAAACCACTACCCTGATAACTGGAGAAAGCGGTACGGGCAAGGAACTTGTAGCCAGACTCGTCCATAAAATTGGACCTCGGCGCAAGAGAAAACTTATGGTGGTCAATTGCGCCGCTTTTACCGACACTCTGCTGGAATCTGAACTGTTCGGCCATGAGAAAGGCTCGTTCACCGGGGCCATTTCGCGAAAAACCGGGGTCCTGGAAATTGCCGACGGCGGCACCCTCTTTCTGGACGAGGTCGCCGAAATGAGCCCTTCCATGCAGGTAAAACTGCTGCGGGTCATCCAAGAAGGCACCTTCAATCGAGTTGGCTCAGCCAGCCCCATGCAGGTGGACATAAGGGCCATTGCCGCCACCAATAAGAATCTCTTTGAAGAGGTGCAGAATGGCGGCTTCAGAGAAGACCTCTACTACCGCCTCAACGTGGTGCATATTCACATCCCATCGCTCAGGGAACGGAGAGATGACATCCTAGTCCTGGCCCAACACTTCTTGGACAAGTACAAGCATATCAGGGGGCCATCCAATCTCAGCTTCAGCCCGAACACCATGGAAGTGCTGCAAAACTATCACTGGCCTGGCAATGTGCGCGAGTTGGAAAATGCCGTTGAGCGCGCCGTGGTGATGGGTGGCGGCGGGCAAATAGAGCCTGAAGACCTTCCCTTCAGTGTGGTGCCGTCCGGAGACACCGCTCAAGAACTCTTGGGTTGTACCTTGAAGGAGGCGCTTGACTCTTTCAAGCGTGACTTCTTGCAGCGCAACCTGGATCATCAGGGTAGCAGCGTTAAGGAAACGGCAAAGGTGCTGGGCATCCAACGGACCTACCTTTCCCGGCTAATCTCCAAGTATGATCTGACCACCAGGCGAAGTCGGTAATCCTTATCTCGCCGGCAGATTGGCACCTTTGTCGCATGGTTGACCTTGAGGAGAGACGAGCTATAATCTGCCTGTAAACAGTAACGGGGTAAATAAGTTTTCACTAAGCAGTAAAGAGCCCACAGTGCGGCGAAGCAGCACCGGATAGGGCGGAGATCAAGATGGCAGAGCAGATTCGGAAAGCGAGGGTTGATGAGATCCCTGAAATTCAAAAAATGCTGGCCGCCCACGCCCAGCGCGGCGATATGCTGCCTCGTTCCCTGAGTGAACTGTATGATAACCTTCGAGATATTTTTGTCTCCCTGGATGACGATAAGCCGGAAATCATCGGCACTTGCAGCATGCACATCTGTTGGGAAGACCTGGCCGAGATTCGATCTCTGGCGGTCAGGGAACCGTATCAGGGTCAGGGCATTGGCAAGAAACTTGTGGAGGCTTGCATTGCCGAGGCCATCGCTTTAGGATTGCACCGCATCTTCGTTCTCACGTACCAGGTAGAGTTTTTTCAAAAAATGGGGTTCCAAGTCGTGGACAAGGGGACGTTGCCCCACAAAATCTGGGCAGATTGCCTAAAGTGCATCAAATTTCCCGAGTGCGATGAGACTGCCATGATTATTGAGATCTAAACCCTCTAAGCCCTCGGTTTTTTCAAGGCAGGAATAACATATGGCTCTATCGCTGAATCCGTTAACGAAACTTTTTGGCAGCAAGAATGAACGTGAACTCGGGAGACTGGCGCCACTGGTGGATCAAATCAACAGCATGGAGTCAGAGATGAGTTCCCTGAGTGATGCGGAGCTGGCTGGCGCCACGGCACGCTTTCGCCAGCTTTTGGACCAGGGAGCTGAGCTGGATGAGTTATTGCCGGAGGCATTCGCCGTGGTTCGGGAAGCCTCTGTGCGCACCTTGGGGATGCGACCGTTTGACGTCCAACTCATTGGCGGTATCGTACTCCACCAAGGCAAGATCTCCGAGATGAAAACCGGGGAAGGCAAGACCCTGGCTGCTACCATGCCGGTCTACCTCAATGCACTCACCGGCCGCGGGGTGCATGTGGTCACGGTTAATGACTACCTTGCTCGCCGTGATTCCGAGTGGATGGGAGCCATTTACAAATTCCTCGGCTTGAGCGCGGGGGTAATACTTCATGATCTCAACGACCAGGAGCGGCAACAGGCCTATGGTGCCGACGTAACCTATGGCACGAACAACGAGTTCGGCTTCGACTATCTGCGGGACAATATGAAATTTCACCGCAAGGATTGCGTGCAGCGAGAACTCAACTATGCCATAGTTGACGAGGTGGACAGCATCCTCATAGACGAAGCACGGACGCCGCTGATCATTTCCGGTCCGGTGGACTATTCCATCAAAGACTACGAGAAGCTCCGCGCCCCGGTGGCCAACCTGTTTCAGAGACAACAGAAATTAGCCCAGGAGTTTATCCGCGAAGCTAGAAAACTTCTGGATGAGGACCAGGAGTACGAAGCAGGTGAGGCGTTTCTCCGGGCCTATCGGGCTGCCCCCAAGCATCCCAGTGTTATGGAGATGATGGAAGAGGGGAAGATACGCAAGCTCCTCAAGACCGTGGAACAGGACTATTCCCTCGCCAAGCGCCTTCCCGAGGTGGATGAATCCCTCTACTACGTGGTGGAGGAGAAGGAGCGAAATGTATATCCCACTGAGAGCGGCAAGGACATAATTGCCAAGAACGATTCCACCTTCTTCATCCTGCCGGAGCTGGAATTAGAACTAGACCAAATTGATCAAGACGACACTCTTTCCTCGGAAGAAAAAACAGAACGCAAACATCGGCTTCGGAGCGATTATGAGCAGAAGCTTACCCGCAACCATGTGATCAACCAGTTGCTAAAGGCCTACGCCCTCTTCGGCAAGGATGTGGATTACGTGGTCAAAGATGGTCAGATCATCATCGTAGATGAGTTCACTGGCCGCCTCATGCCTGGTCGTCGTTACAGCGATGGTTTGCATCAAGCACTGGAAGCCAGAGAGGGTGTGCGGGTTGAGCAGGAAAACCAGACCCTCGCCACCATTACTTTTCAGAACTATTTTCGTATGTATGAGAAACTCGCCGGCATGACAGGAACCGCCGACACTGAAGCTGAGGAGTTTGCCAAGATCTATAACCTGGACGTGATGCTCATCCCTACCAACAAAAAGATGGTCAGATTAGACCACTCTGATGTTATCTATAAGACCGAGCGGGAAAAATTTCAGGCTGTGGTGGAAGAGATCAAAGAGCTGGCTGAAATGGAAAGGCCGGTCCTCGTGGGTACTGTGTCCATTGAGAAGTCCGAGAGACTCAGCAAGATGTTAGCGAAAGAGGGCGTCAAGCATTCGGTGCTGAATGCAAAAAATCATGAGAAAGAAGCGGAAATTATATCCCAAGCAGGGCAAAAAGCTGCAGCCACCATCTCCACCAATATGGCGGGACGCGGTACCGACATTGTTTTGGGTCCCGGAGTAGTGGATATGGATGGTCTCCACATTATCGGTACCGAACGCCATGAAGCTCGCCGCATTGACAACCAGCTCCGCGGCCGGGCAGGTCGCCAGGGTGACCCGGGCTCATCTCGCTTTTATCTTTCCCTGGAAGATGATCTCATGAGAATCTTTGCCGCCGACCGCATCGCTAACCTCATGGATAGGGTGGGCATGGAGGAGGGACATCCCATAGAACATGGACTTATCTCCCGCGCCATAGAAAACGCCCAGAAGAAAGTGGAAGCACAGAACTTCAATATTCGCAAGCAGCTTATCGAATACGACGATGTCATGAACCAGCAGCGGGAGATAATTTACGAGCAACGCCGCCAGGCTCTGGAGGAAGAAGATCTCCAGCCGGTTATCATGGACATGATTGAAGATATTGTTGATGATTTGGTTGAGAACCACACCCGAGAAGAGACCCATCCGGAAGAGTGGGATCTGCGAGGATTAGAGGAAGCTTTTCTAAGTCAGTTCTCCATGACACTGAGCTTCAAAGGGAATGCCCTGGAAGACTTCACCCAGGAAGGTATCCGTGAGTTCCTCTTGGAAAAAGCTCGGAACGGCTATTCTCAGAAAGAGGAGGAATGGGGTCCGGAAATCGCGCGAGACATGGAGCGGTTGGTAACCCTACAGACGGTAGATCAGCGCTGGCGCGAGCATCTCCTGGCCATGGATCACTTGAAGGAAGGGATTGGCTTGCGTGGTTATGCTCAGCAAAATCCGCTCATCGAGTACAAGCGTGAAGGGCTTGAAATGTTCCAGGAAATGGTGGAGCAGATCAAGGGAGAGATCCTCCAGATGCTTTTCAGGATTCAGGTGGCTACTCAGGAGGAAACCGAGCACCTGCAAGAAGCCCAACAGCAGCCCTTGCTCCTCAGTCACGGGGAATCAGCGGCTGGCTCAAAAAGAAAGCCGGCAAGACGTTCTGCCAAGGTTGGCCGCAACCAGCCCTGTCCTTGTGGGAGCGGCAAGAAATACAAGAAATGCTGTGGGAGTTAAGCGCATGGCGCAAAGAGCATAGCGCCTGGCGACATTACTCATCTCGCATTGCTTATTTCGCTGCCCATTTGGCATTCATCATGCCTGCACTTGGGTAATTTGTGCTTCCAGCCTTAGTTCTCAATGCGAAATGTGAAATGAAAGCTGACCAATGACAACTGACCAATTACCTCCTCCTGAAGAGTGTACCGTTCCCGGATTCAAAGCCGGCGCAATAGCCGCTGGCATTCGCTATCAAGGACGTCCCGACCTTGCCCTCATTACCAGTGAGGTGCCAGCCACTGCTGCCGGGGTTTTTACCACCAACAAGGTCCAGGCAGCCCCCGTTTTGCTCAGCCGCTCACATCTCACCGGTCATACTGCCCGGGCAATTGTAGTCAACAGCGGTATCGCCAACGCCTGCACCGGGGACATTGGCCTGCAACGTGCCCAGGCCACAGCTCGCATAGCTGCTGATGCCATTGGCTGTCCCCTCGAAGAGATTTTGGTGGCCTCCACCGGGGTGATTGGCATGGACCTGCCCATTGAGCCGGTGGCCAACTATCTTCCCAAGTTAGTTCCCTTGGTGCGCCCTGATGGCTGGATGGATGCGGCTCAAGCAATTATGACCACAGACACGGTCCCCAAAATCCACATGGTAAGAAGCCGGCTGCAGGACCGGCCTTTCACAGTACTTGGCATCGCCAAGGGCGCCGGCATGATCTGCCCGGACATGGCAACCTTGCTCTCATTCGTGGCCACAGATGCAGCCATAACCCCTGAAGCCCTCCAGACACTGGTCCGAGAAGAAGCGGAGCACTCTTTCAACCGGATTACAGTGGACGGGGACACCAGCACCAACGACACGCTTATAGTACTCGCAAACGGTGGCGCGGCTAACCAGCCGATAGCAGACCTGGCTTCCCCTGATGGCGAACGGTTACGCCAGGCCCTTGGAGAGGTCCTACTAGATCTGGCCAAAAAAATCGTTGCTGATGGAGAAGGTGCCACCAAATTGGTTGAAATCAGACTAAAGGGTGCATCAAGTCAGGCTGAAGCACTCAGGGGAGCTCGGACAGTTGCCAACTCACCCCTGGTAAAAACCGCCCTTTTTGGAGAGGACGCCAACTGGGGCCGTGTTCTTGCGGCATTGGGCCGGTCGGATATCCGCTTCGATCCCAACCGGGTGCAGCTGTTCTTCAATGAGGTGAAGCTTGTGGAAAACGGGCTTTCTCTTGGAGAAAAGGCGGAGAATAAGGCCAGCGAGGTTTTACGCCAACCGTCGTTTTCCATAACGATTGATCTTGGTGAGGGCACGGCAGAGGAATCAGTCTATACTTGCGATCTCAGTATTGATTACATCAAGATCAATGCCGATTATCGCAGTTGAACCAGCCATCAGCTTTCAGCTGTCAGCTATCAGTAAAAAGATGCTGACTGCTGATCGCTGAATACTGACAGCTTCTATTGCCATGATGATCGCTTGTCACCATCCAAATTTCATGCCTTGGCCCGGACTATTTTTCAAAGGTATGCAAGCGGAACAATTGGTGCTGCTCGATGATGTCCAATTTCCCTTGGGAGGAAGCTGGTTAAACCGAAACCGGCTCAAGAACGACCAAGGAGAATTGTGGCTAACAGTGCCAGTTTGGAAGCGAGGCAGGAGTTTTCAGCGTATTGATCAGGTTGAAATCTGCAACGCCGAAAATTGGCAGAAAAAGCACCTGTTCAGCCTTGAGCATGCTTACAAACATGCTCCTTACTGGGACGAACATGGCACATTTTGTCGACAAATATACCACGATACCCGGCGCGAGCTCTTAGAGCTCAATCTCGCGATTTTGGACTATCTGAGGATCGCCTCGGGAATTTCTCAACCTTTTGTGCGCAGCTCAACCTTTGCCATTGAGACCAGTGGTTCCCAACGGCTGGTGGATATTTGTAAGGCCCTAGGAGCCCGGGAATATTTGACCATAGCTTCATCACACAAGTATCTCGACGAGAATTTGTTCCAACGCCATGGTATTCAGATAATGTATTACAAATATGAACCTCCAATGTACCCTCAGCTCTGGGGTGATTTCATCGCCAATCTCTCAGTTTTAGATCTCATCCTCACCTGCGGGCCGAAGAGTGGCGGATTGATCCGGCAGGCCGGCAGGTTAGTCCGTTCCTGACTGCTCGCTCCGCACTGCTATCTCAATGAGTCATTCGGCCAGCACGCTTTGCTGTCACTCATAGTCATTTGGCCACTAAAGTGGCTGTCATTACGCTTCGCTGTCATTAGTTGTCATTAGGTCGTTGTGACTAGTGACTGCAAATAGGGCGAGAAACTACAAATGACAATAAATGACGGGCGCCAGCCCAAATGACGCCGCAGGCATAATGACTTGCTGAATCACTTCTCTTGCTTTAATAAGCTCATTTCTTTCTGCCTGCTGCCAGCTGCCAGCTTAGTATTTCTCGCTTTTCCCCTTGAAAGTTAACAGTAAGTGTGATAGTTAAAACCGGTTTACCCGAAGGTACGGTTTGGTCCGCTTCTCACATTATTGTTGCAGGAGAGGGCCAAGTTTAAGAATTGCGGAAACCCCTTTCTTTCAATGTTTACAGGAACTAAAGGAGGTTTTACTAGAGCTTAGGACTGTTTTTCAAACCACACATCCCCTCAATCCTTTGGTGTCCCGGGTTACGGGGTGGCTAGGTATTGCCGGGGGGATGGAGGAAAAACCAGAGGGAGGAAAAAATGCCAGTTATTACCATGAAGCAACTTCTCGAATCTGGTGTCCATTTTGGACATCAGACCCGCCGCTGGAACCCGAAGATGAAATCTTACATTTTCGGGGCACGCAACGGTATTTACATCATCGATCTGCAAAAGACCGTCCGCATGTTCAACACTGCCTATCAATTCTTAGTTGATACGGTGGCAGCCGGAGATTCCGTGCTTTTTGTCGGCACCAAGAAACAGGCAGTGGACTCCATTGTGGAAGAATCCGAGCGCTGCGGTATGTATCGCGTCACCCACCGCTGGCTTGGCGGAATGCTCACCAACTTCCAGACCATCAAGAAAAGCATCGACCGACTCAAACAGCTCAAGGGTATGAAGGAGGATGGCAGCATCAGTAAGTTTCCCAAAAAAGAGATTCTCCAGATGGAACGGGAGATGATGAAACTGGATAGGACCCTGGGGGGCATTGAGGACATGGAGCGACTGCCAGGTGCTGTTTTTGTAGTGGATCCAAAGCGTGAAAATATAGCCGTAGCAGAGGCCAACAAATTGCGCATACCCATCGTTGCGATTGTGGACAGCAACTGCGACCCCGATCCCATCGATTATATCATTCCGGGGAATGACGACGCCATCCGCTCCATCCGCCTCTTTGCTTCCAAAGTCGCGGATGCATGTTTAGAGGGCAAACAGAAAAGAGAAGAGAAACTCCAGGCAGCAATGGACAAAGCGTCCACTGACGCCGAAGCCGAAGCTGCATTGATTGGCACCGCTATCTCTGCTGAAGAAGGCGGCCCGGAGATCGAGATTATCAATCCTGTGGAAGAATGAGCGACTTTGAAGGAGGATAAAATTGCAAATCACTTCAGCAATGGTGAAAGAGTTGCGGGAAAAAACCAACGCTGGGATTATGGATTGTAAGGCGGCACTCCAGGAAGCCCAGGGTGACATGCAAAAAGCCGTTGATTACCTGAGGCAGAAAGGTCTGGCTGTAGCTCAAAAGCGAGCCGGTAGGTCCGCCAGTGAGGGTATGGTCCATTCCTACATTCATGCGGGTGGCAAAATTGGAGTCATGGTGGAAGTAAACTGCGAAACCGACTTCACCGCCAGAAACGAGGCCTTTGGCGACTTTGTCAAAAACCTCGCCATGCATATTGCTGCAACCAACCCCTTGGCCATTGACCGTGAGGGTCTTGCCCAGGAAGTCGTAGCGCGTGAGAAGGAAATCTACCGGGCGCAGGCCCTTGAAACAGGCAAACCGGAAAACATTGTCGATAAAATTGCCGAGGGCAAACTCAACAAATTCTACCAGGAGGTTTGCCTCTTGGAGCAGGCATATGTACGCGACACTGATATTACCATCGAAGATCTTCTCAATGAGCTTCGCGGCAAGACTGGCGAAAACGTAATAGTGCGTCGTTTCATCCGTTATCAATTGGGTGAAGATTCGGCAAGCTAGAACCCTCTGGTGGATTGGCTCCGCCTAATCCACCAGAGGGTAAATCCGAAATAAGAAGCACGAAATACGAAACAAATTCGAAATCCAAATTTTCAAATGTTCAAAACAGAAGAAGCTATGACACTATATCCTGTGTTTGGGACATTTGGATTTTGGTTATTTGAAAATTGTTTCGAATTTCGATATTCGATATTCGGATTTCTCAGAAGATATTGCCAGGATCGAGACCGAAAACAAAAAACGTCTGCCCCCTGAACCAGCACACAGAGAAGGGACCATGTCGGAACCTAAATACAAGCGGATACTTCTCAAGATTAGTGGTGAGGCTTTGATGGGGGACGCCTCCTTTGGTATCGTCCCCGAGGTTATCGACAAGGTCGCCGCAGACATATATGAAGTGGATAGTCTGGGGGTCCAGGTCGCCGTGGTTATTGGGGGAGGCAACATCTTTCGCGGCGTGTCTGCTGCTTCCCGCGGCATGGACCGGACCTCGGCGGACCATATGGGGATGTTGGCCACCGTCATCAATGCTCTAGCACTGCAAGATGCCCTGGAGAGATTGGGCGGTCAGACTCGGCTGCAATCAGCTATCAGCATGAGAGCAGTGGCAGAGCCCTACATTCGTCGTCGAGCTATTCGCCACCTGGAGAAGGGACGTATCGTAATGTTCGCCGCGGGAACCGGAAATCCGTATTTTACTACGGATACCGCTGCCGCGCTGCGCGCCATGGAGGTACAGGCCGATGTCCTGCTGAAAGCCACCAGGGTTGATGGTGTCTATCCGGCCGATCCGGAGAAGACCCCGGGTGTCCAAAAAATAGACAGGCTCACTCATTTGGAAGTCCTTCATAAGCAATTGAAAGTAATGGATGCAACTGCCATTTCTCTGGCTATGGATAATGCTATGCCCATAATCGTCTTCAACCTCACAAAGCCGGGCAACATGAAGAGGGTGGTTATGGGTGAACCGGTTGGCACTATCGTGGAGGGGGAGGACAATGGTTGAGGAAATATTCGAAGATTTGAAGGACCGGATGGGAAAGTCAATGGAATCGCTCAAACGAGAATACAGCCGTCTGCGCACGGGCAGAGCCTCCATTTCCCTACTAGATGGGATCCGGGTCTCTTACTATGATACCCCAACCCCTCTCAACCAGATGGCCTCACTGGCAGTGCCGGAACCTCGCCTCATTGTCATCCAGCCGTGGGACAAAACGGCAATTGAAGATATCGAAAAGGCAATCCTGAAATCAGAACTGGGTCTCACCCCCATGAACGATGGCAAAGTTATACGTATATCAATACCTCCTCTCACCGAAGAACGACGGAAAGAACTGGTCAAAGTTGCGCGAAAAATGAGCGAAGAGAACAAAGTGTCCATTCGCAATATTCGTCGCGATGCCAACGAAATGCTCAAAGACCTCAAAAAAGAAAAAGAGATCACCGAAGATGACCTGTTTCGGTCACAGGAAGAAGTCCAGAAAGCAACCGACCAGTTTATCTCTCAGGTGGACGAGCTCTGCGCGGCCAAAGAAAAAGAAATCCTTGAGATATAGCCCGGAATGACGAATGGTTACCGTTCCTGACCTGTCAAAAGAAAATACTATCCCAGGTCAACCCGCCACAGATAGGTTTAATGTGGAAAAGCTGCCCCGCCACCTGGCCATTATCATGGATGGTAACGGTCGTTGGGCCCAAGAGCGCAACCTAAGTCGCATAGAAGGACATCGCGCCGGAGCCGAGTCTGTTCGAATCATAGTCAGAACCTGCCGCAAAATTGGTATTCCTATCCTCACACTTTATGCTTTTTCCAAAGAAAACTGGCAACGACCCGGTCGTGAGGTTCAGGCCCTGTGGAGGCTGTTGAGCCGATATCTTAAATCTGAGCTAGACGAGATGACGAAGCACTCCATCCGTCTCAATGCCATTGGTGATCTCCAAGAACTGCCGAAAAGTGTTAACCGGCTGCTGGTAGACACCATGAACAAAACCTCGGCAAACAGTGAGATGCTCCTCAACCTGGCCCTTAGCTACAGTGGCCGGACCGAGATCGTCCGAACCGCTCAAAAGCTGGCGGCGGCCTGCGTGGCCAATCAACTAAAACCAGCAGAAATAGATGAAGTGATGTTTTCCCAGAATCTCTACACCTCAGACATGCCTGACCCGGACCTGCTCATTCGTACCAGCGGTGAACAACGGATAAGCAATTTTCTCCTGTGGCAAATGGCCTACACTGAGCTTTACGTCAGCCCGATATACTGGCCGGATTTCCGTGAGGCCCAGTTAATGGAGGCGCTCGCTGACTACCAGCGGCGGGAACGACGTTTTGGTAAGACTGGAGAACAACAAGCAAAGGAAGTGTAGAAGATCTTTTTTCTGACAAATGGATGTTTACCCTAACGTTGCAAACCCACACCGGCAAAAATCGCTAGGCTCGCGCCATAGCACCCCATCTGCGGCTGTGCTCGCCTCGGCCAGGATCTCACGTACGGTGAAGTACGCTTCGTCCTGACCGAGCCTGTGCTAAACCACATCTGGTGCACTCTAGCGCGTTTTTCCTCGGAGTAGGTCTGGCAACGTTAGGGTTTAGATAGCCAACGATTTCTTACCGCAAATCGTTATCAGTAGGCCACATTTGGAAGGTAAGGGAGTATTGCAAAACTTCCAATGTGTCTTACGCCTCCGATTATAACCTATAGATCGGACGATCTCCCTTCTGCTCGTAATAGGGCATCATCTCAGGTACATATTCGGCGAGTTTTTTCTCGCGATTTTCCGGAGACGGGTGGGTACTGAAAAATTCGGGGGGACCTTTACCGCCGACCTGGGCCATCTTCTGCCACAGGGTGATCGCGGCCCGCGGATCATAGCCCGCTTTAGCTGCCAGCTCAATGCCGATACGATCCGCTTCCGACTCCGCCGCCCGGCTGTTTGGTCTCTGGACAGCCAGCGCCGCGGCCAGCGCCGCCGGGGTCAAGGAGGGGCGCATCGCCAAAGCTGCTGATTAAGAATTAAGGATTCTCAGAAGATTATGGTACTATAGGAAATTGATAATAATACCATTAGCACGAACGGCTATGAACAAATAGTGGGGAGCTAGACTATGAAAAACGTCCAGATGGAAGTCAAGGGCAACAACCTCATCATCACCGTAGACCTAACCCAAGATCACGGTCCTAGCAAATCAGGTAAGACCATTGCAGTTGCAAGCACCCTTGGCAATGTGAACGTGCCTGGAGAGGAATTTAGCCACATTAAAGTGGGCTTGAACGTATACAAGTACGAGTAGAAACTAGTCCTGTTAGCTCTGAAGTTCCGTTTCGGCACGATCAGCACGGAGGTTGCGGCGATGAAAGAACTAGTTAAATGCATGGCGGAGGCGCTGGTGGACGATCCAGCTCAGGTGGAAGTAACAGAGATCGCTGGAAGAGATACTTCAGTGATTGAATTGAAAGTAGCCAAGGAGGACATGGGAAAGATAATTGGCAAGAAAGGGCGCAATGCCCAGGCCATGCGGACCCTTTTAAACGCAGCTTCCGCTAAGCTTAGAAAGCGTGTGGTTCTTGAGATTATTGACCAGTGAGGCTACTATGCTCGTTCAACATTTGATGAATTATATAAACTCCTACCCAATCACTCCTAAAGTTTATATTACATCCCTTAATTCACACTTCACCCCCAAAAACCTGGCACAAAATGTGGGACATACTCTGAAGTAGCCTGATTTTAGATTAAAGTATGTAATATAGGGTTTATTCTTCCATAAAAGCAAATCTCTTGCTCCGGCTGGAGTGCCGCAACTTAGTCAGGGCCTTGGCCTGAATCTGGCGAATGCGTTCACGCGTCACCCCAAACTCATCCCCCACCTCTTGAAGAGTATGTCCCGTGTCCTCCCCAATTCCGAAACGTCTCCGCAAGACCTTCTCCTCACGAGGGGTTAGGGTGGCAAGAATCACCTGAACTCGCTCGGCCCGATCCTTCTGGATCGCTGCCTCTTCCGGGGAAACGCTACCTTTATCGGCAATGAAGTCACCCAGGTGGGAGTGCTCTTCACCCATTGGAGTCTCCAGTGAAATGGCGTTCCTTCTTCGGGCAATCTCAAGTGCCTTCTTCACTTTCTCTATGGGTAGTTCCATCTTCCTGGCAATCTCATCAGGGGTTGGACTCCGACCGATCTCCTTGGCCAGGTCTCCAGAACTCCGGATCACCTTGTTGAGCACCTCACCTATATGAACGGGTAGTCGGATCGTTCGAGCCTGATCTTGAATAGCGCGGGTGATTCCCTGCCGTATCCACCAGGTGGCGTAGGTGCCAAACTTATATCCCCTACGGTAGTCGAACTTATCCACAGCTTTCATGAGGCCGATATTTCCCTCCTGGATTAGGTCCAGAAACTGAACTCCTCTATTGATATACTTCTTAGCGATACTGATGACCAGACGCTGGTTCGCCTCCACAAACTCATTTTTGGCAGCCTCTATCTCTTCGCGAGCGTGAAGAACCTTTTTTAAATCCTGTTTGAGGGCGACCTTTTTTTGACTAATTTCGATCCGCTTGGCGATCTGAATCTCTTCTTCTCGAGTCAGAAGGGAGAACCGCCCCACTTCCTGGAAGTAAGGATGAACGGGATCATTCCCATGCCCCTCTTCAAGGCGAAGATTTCCCTTGGCCCCGGGGCCCTTCTGCTCTCCCAAATTCGCCTCCTTATCTTGCTTTTCTTTATTATAAATCTTCCACCTGTCTTTCTCTAGATTCTTCAAAACCTGTGAGTCCTTAAGCCTCATGATTAGAAAAGTGCAGTTTTCAATGGTAATGGTTCCGATGGCCTAATACAGAAAAGTTTCCTTTGGCTCAGCGAGGCCTGCGAAAATAAAAAGGGCATCTCGTCTAATCTCGGCGAGATGCCCTAGATAAGCGTGTTGCTGCCAACTAAAGCTTGGTGACGTTCACTGCAGCAGGACCTTTTTGGCCCTGTTCCACATTAAAAGTCACGCTGTCGCCTTCATTGAGAGATTTGAAACCCGTTGCGTTGATCCCTGAGTGGTGAACAAATACATCCGGGCCTTCTTCTTGCTCGATGAAGCCGTAGCCTTTGCGCTCATTAAACCACTTGACAATTCCATTGGTCATTGTGACATCCTCCTTTCAAAGAAATTCTCATAGTTCCAAACTCGAGGTTGCCACTTTTGACGAATGGTTCTTCCCCCAGAACGAAACCGGGCCGCCAACAAAGACGGCCCTTTATTGATTGGCTGGACGATAACCTAGTTCTTAGGTGAAAGTCAAACCATTTTTGATTATTCTCCTCTGGAGGTAGCCGTGGAAAGAGATTACCAGAAGGTGTCGAGGCACAGGCCCTGTGGGACATTTCTGCCTCCTTGGAGGCTGCCAATCTTCCCTCAATCAGGGGGCAAGCAGGGAAGCACCGCTCAAGCTGTTGATTAATCATCAAACATTCTCAAGCGGCTGTGGTACTATGTAACATAGACCATAATACTGTCTGAAGTTCTCTTCTGCACTATTGGAGGTTACAGCGATGAAAGAGTTGGTTGAAATCATGGCGAAGGCGTTGGTGGACAATCCAGATCAGTTGGAAGTAAGCGAGATCGCTGGAAGTGACACTTTAGTGATTGAATTGAAACCAGCCAGGGAGGACATCGGCAAGATAATTGGCAAGAAAGGGCGCAATGTGCAGGCCATGAGGACCCTTTTAAACGCTGCCGCTGGCAAGCTGAGGAAGCGTGTGGTTCTTGAGATTATTGACCAGTGATGGCTAATATAGTCGTTTAACATTTGATGAATTATATAAACTCCCACCCAATCACTCCGAAAGTTTATATTACATCCCTTAATTTAAACTCGGCTTGCAAAATGCTGGAGGTAAAACCTTATACTTTAGCTGCCAATTTTTTACCCAGTTATCAAAACTGACTTGATGCCAGAGAAGTTTCATACTATGTTGACTGTTCTATATGTTGAGAGGCAATCCTTTTCCTAAACGAATTGCCGTCGCAAGAGCGTGGAGAAGGCATGGGAAACAAAACCATTGACAAACACCACTTGCATCGCTTGCTGACCGCAGCAGTGGGCCTGCCCATACTGGGGATGATTATTGCCATAGGACCTGGTTGGCTTTTGCTGGCCCTCGTACTCCTAGTTACCGCCGGCGGACTGCTGGAGTTGTCCCGCTTGCTGCTGGCTGGAACCAAAGCTTGGCTGCGGATTTTAACCTGGAGCATGGGGCTGCTGTTGCCGCTGGCAACCTACTGGAAAGGCCTCTTCGGCCTGACCGTGGCCACCGTTGCTGTAGTCTTTGTTGCTTTGGCAGTACACCTCTTTGTTTATGCCAAACAGGAACAGGTTCTACCCTCCCTGGGAGCAATGGTCTTTTCCCAGCTCTACATCCCCTTTTTGATAAGCCACGTTCTCCTCCTTTTTCGAGTGCCATCCGGACGGTACTGGATCTTATTGCTTTTCTTTGTCGTCTTTATCTGCGATACCGGCGCCTATTACGTAGGCCACCGCTTGGGGCGACACAAGCTCTGGCCTGCTGTCAGTCCAGGTAAGACGGTTGAAGGGGCCATTGGCGGCCTCTTGAGTTCTGTGGCCATATCGGTATTGGTCGGCACCTTGTTGCCTCTAGATGTGGCCACCGTTGGCTTCCTTTTGGCCTTAGGCTTTGTCTTGGCATTGGTGGGTCAGGCGGGTGATCTGATGGAGTCAATGCTGAAGAGGGTCAGTCAGGTTAAAGACGCCGGGGGCATACTTCCGGGACACGGAGGACTATTGGATCGACTCGACAGTCTGATTTTCGCTTTTCCTGTGATGTATTATGCCGTTGTCTTTTTCACGTGAGCCAATTGAGGGATTCGGGAATTCAGGGATTTAGGGATTTGACGAGGCAAGACAGTCATCACTGCAGCAGCTCAGATCAGCAATTCCTTAATCACTCAATTCCCTAATTCCTCAATCTTTATTTGTGAAATGGGTATTTTGCTTTGAAAAGAATTGCTATTCTCGGCTCCACAGGCTCCATAGGGCGCAGTGCCCTGCAAGTAGTCGAGCAATTTCCAGACCGCCTCCAGGTTGTCGCCCTGGCAGCAGGGAGAAACATCGATCTGTTAGCTGAACAAATTCACCGCTTTCGGCCCAGGCTAGCGGCCGTTTTTGACCTCCAGTTGGCCAAAGATCTAACCAGCCGCCTGCAACCGGGCATCGAGGTGGAAGTGGTTGCCGGCTCGCAAGGCTACCAGCAGGTGGCCAGCTGTGCTGAGGCAGAGATGATACTCTCTTCCATGGTTGGCGCCGCAGGTCTCATCCCCACTCTCAGTGCCATTCGGGCCGGAAAGGACGTGGCATTAGCCAACAAGGAAACCCTGGTAATGGCTGGCGCCCTCGTAATGGGGGAGGTCCGCCGGTCTCAGGTTGAACTGCTACCGGTGGACAGCGAGCACAACGCCATCTTCCAAGCCATGGAAGGACACCGCCGAGAAGATCTCAAGCGTATTTTGCTTACTGCCTCGGGCGGTCCCTTCCTGAACATGCCCAAAGAGCAACTCGAATCCGTAACCCCAACCCAGGCCTTGGCCCACCCCAACTGGGCCATGGGTCCCAAGATCAGCATTGATTCAGCCACGCTCATGAATAAAGGCCTGGAGGTTATTGAGGCCAAGTGGCTGTTTGACGTACCAGTGGAAAAAATAGATGTACATGTCCATCCTCAGAGTATAGTCCACTCCATGGTGGAATACATTGACGGCTCCGTCATTGCCCAGATGGGTATACCGGACATGCGTATTCCTATTGCCTATGCCCTAGCCTATCCGGAACGTCTGGAGCTGGGCCTGCCTCGCTTGGACTTTTTCACCGTGCAAACCCTCACCTTTCAGGAACCAGACCTCAATCGGTTCCCCTGCCTGAAACTGGCCTTTGCTGCCTGTAAGGCGGGTGGCACTATGCCAGCCGTTCTCAATGCTGCAAATGAGGTTGCAGTCCAGGCTTTTCTGGATAACCGCATCCCGTTTAGCGGAATTCCCAGATTGGTGAACCAGGCCATGGAAGAGCATGCCCTGGACCCTGCCGCAGAGCTCGAGGCCATCTTGGAAGCCGACGCCTGGGCGCGAAGACGAACTGAGGAGGAAATTCCCAACCTCCGCTAACACCTGGCATTGCTGATTTGCTTTCGCCTCATATGGCTGCGCCGTCATTAGGTCACTACGCTTCGCTGTCATCTGTTGTAAGAGGTATAAGATCGCGGCTAGAAAGCTGCTCCCACAGAGAATGGAGGACCGTTCAGAGAGTAAATGGCAGGAGACAGGGAATAGATTGCGGCTGGGGGATGCAAGGGGCATTGGCCCAAAAAGTGCAGAGGGATAACTCGTCCATTTGGTTGGAAATAGATTTTGGCCACGTTATAATGCAAAAAAAATTTTTACTCTTATATTAATATTAATAAGCAAAACTAGTTGAATAGAGGAGCGAATAAATCTTGGAAGCGCTTTGGGAATTTTCTCGCACGATCATATCATTTGTAGTTTCACTGGGAATACTCATCTTTATTCATGAGTTCGGTCACTTTGTGGCCGCCAAACTATTCGGGGTCAAAGTTGAGCGTTTTTCCTTGGGCTTTGGTCCGCGGCTGCTGGGCAAAGAGGTAGGAGATACCGACTACCGCATCTCGGCGTTTCCCCTCGGTGGGTATGTAAAGATGCTGGGCGAGTCCAGCGATGAGGAAATACCAGAGGAGTTGCATCCTGTCTCTTTTTCCCATCAACCCTTGCGGCGGCGCATGAGTATTGTTGGAGCTGGCCCGAGCTCCAACTTACTGTTGGCAGTGTTGCTCTATGCATTTATCTTTGCCTTTTTTGGACTAACCGAAACCTCCACGGACATCGGCTCAGTGACCCCTGATTCGCCCGCAGCTGCAGCCGGCTTGAAAAGTAACGATAAGGTCCTGGCTGTTGACGAGGTCCCAGTTAAGGTATGGAGTGACCTCTCTCAGTTAATCCAGGAAAGTGGTAGCAAGAAGATCCAGCTTAAGCTGCAACGGGGAGATGAGGTATTTACGGTGCAGCTTACTCCAGAAATTAGGGAAACCAAAAACATACTGGGTGAGAAGATTAGCCGCCCCCTCATCGGCATAGTGGCCTCCAACAATATCATTGTGGAGAAAGTCAACCCATTCCAGGCTGTGTATCATGCGGTTACCCACACGTACGGCATGATAAAGCTTACCTTCGTTGTCCTGGGCAAACTCATTGTCGGTGCGATTTCTCCTAAGACTCTGGCTGGACCTATTGGCATAGCTCAGATGTCCGGCGAGGTGGCCAAGGCTGGGCCGCTCGCCTTCCTTTATTTCCTCGCACTCCTCAGCATTAACTTGGGGATACTTAATCTCCTCCCCATTCCCATACTTGACGGTGGTCACCTGCTCTTCTTCTCCATTGAGGCGATCATGGGCAAGCCGCTCAGTATTAGAAAGCGTGAAGTAGCCCAGCATGTCGGTCTCTTCCTACTCATTGCTCTAATGGTATTTGTTTTCTACAACGACATCTATCGCCTGTTTGATCCGGGGAGGGGGATGCCCTAAAGGAAGGTGGCAGCCCTTCGACAGGCTCAGGACAGGCTGACAGCGAGCAGCAGGCAGTGTCGTTATCCGTTATTAGTTATTTGTTATTCGGGAGATCTGTCGCTATTAGCTGCCTTGACGACTTGAATGATTTCTACGACTTTTACGCCTTTTACGATTTCTACGATTTACTGTTTACAGCTTACCGCGCGAAGCGTCCTGAGCCTGTCGAAGGGCTCACCGCTTACCAAAGGCTATGCGCTTAGCGCTATGCGACCACAATGAAAATCCTCGCCATTGATACGTCTACGCCAGTCGGGAGTATTGCTATAGTAGAGGGAGCTTTGCTCAGGGCTCAGCATATCCTCAACATCAGTGCAACCCACAATCAGCGCTTGTTGCCGGGCATTGACCGGATTCTGACGGATGCCGACTGGACCTTGGACGACCTCGATGGACTGGCGGTGAGTCTTGGTCCTGGAAGTTTTACCGGTTTGCGAATCGGGCTGAGCGTTGTCAAAGGGCTGGCATGGGCAACAGGTAAACCTTTGGCCGGTGTTCCCACTTTAGATGCACTGGCAGCTAATGTTCCCCTCTCCCCTTACCCAATCTACCCGGTTTTGGATGCACGCAAAGGTGAGATTTATACAGCCCTTTACCGCATGGACGATGAGCAGGTGCCGGCGAGGCTTACCCCTTACATGGCGATCAAGCCTGAAAAGCTGGTAGACCTCATCTCAGAGAAAACCCTCCTGGTTGGAGACGCGCTCCTGCGCTATGGAGACTACTTGACAGGCAAACTCGGTGAGCGCTTGCATCTGGTACCACCCCATCTTAATGTCGTCCATGCAAGCTCCGTAGCCTGGCTGGCCTGGCAAAAGCTCAGCAGAGGAATACACGAAGACATCTCAAGTTGCACTCCGCTATATGTCCGTCCATCCGAGGCAGAACTCAACAGGATATCCGAGTAAGAATCCGCAATCGTCATATGTATATTGACAAAATAGTCCAGATTGCATATAGATATTAATTTATCCCTTCATTTTACTAACATCATTCGCATCCAACTTTTCCTGGTCTGGGTGCTTCAAGGGGGATAGGGTATGGAAAAATGGGATGAGGAACTGGTCGCCCGTCTCCTTCCTCGCAGCGAAGAGTTGCGCCAGTACATTGAAGAACATCAGAGCTATGAGGAGCAACTGGAAAAATTCAGTCAGCGCCCGTATCTGACTACTGAAGAGGAAATGGAGAAAAAACGCATCCAAAAACTGAAACTGGCGGGCCGAGACAAAATCGAGGCCATTTTGGCCAAACATAGATAGAGGTGAGTCATGAAATTAACAGGAGCCCAGATATTTTTCGAGTCCTTAAAAGCGGAAGGGGTGGAAGTCATCTTTGGTTTACCTGGTGGTGTGCTCCTCGATCTCTACGATGAGATGCCGAAGCACGACATACGCCACATCCTCGTTCGCCACGAGCAGGGAGCAGCCCACATGGCTGATGGCTATGCCCGTGCCACCGGTCGCGTGGGCGTGTGCCTGGTAACCTCCGGCCCCGGGGCCACCAATACGGTTACCGGCATTGCCACGGCCTACATGGATTCCATCCCCATAGTGGTGTTCACCGGCCAGGTGCCAACTGCGCTCATCGGTAACGACGCCTTTCAGGAGGCAGACATCGTTGGCATCACCCGTCCATGCACCAAACACAACTATTTAGTGAAGGACGTGCATGATCTCGCCAGGATCATCCGTGAGGCCTTCTATCTGGCGCGTTCCGGGCGACCTGGTCCCATCTTGGTGGACCTGCCCAAGGATGTCATCAATGCCAAGGCCGAGTACAAGTCTCCCAAGAAGATTGCCCTGCAGGGTTACAAACCAACGACCGAGGCCCACATGGGTCAGATCAAAAGGGCATATGCAGCCATTGGTAAGGCCAAAAAGCCGGTGATATATGCCGGTGGTGGGGTGATTAGTTCCAATGCTGCTAAAGAACTCAAGCAATTGGGAGAGAGTCTCAGGTGTCCGGTGACCACAACCCTCATGGGGTTGGGGGGATTTCCTGCCCCGCACGAGTTGTGGCTCGGGATGTTGGGAATGCACGGCACCTTCCGGGCCAACATGGCGATGGGAAGTACTGATTTACTCATTGCCATCGGTGCCCGTTTCGACGATCGGGTAACCGGCAAGCTCGATGAGTTCGCCCCATCGGCCAAGATTATCCACATTGACATAGATCCGACCTCAATAAGCAAGAACGTTAAGGTAGACATACCCATTGTTGGAGATTGCAAGGATGCGCTCAAGAAGCTCCTCCAACTGGTCAAAGAAAGTCCAATAGACGACCTGGAGAAGGTCAGGAAGCCCTGGCTGGATCAGATCCAGAAATGGAAGGAAACCTATCCTTTAGCGTATGAACAAAAGGACGATTTGATCAAACCTCAGTATGTGGTCGAAAAGCTTTACGAACTTTCTGAGGGTAAGGCCATCATTGCCACCGAGGTCGGTCAAAACCAGATGTGGGCTGCCCAGTACTACCACTTCCTCGAGCCCCGCACCTTGCTCACTTCGGGCGGACTGGGCACTATGGGGTACGGCCTTCCGGCAGCCATCGGCGCTCAAGCCGCCTTTCCTGACCGATTGGTCATTGATGTTGCCGGAGATGGCAGCATTCAGATGTGCATCCAGGAGATGATCACTGCCGTGGAGAACAACTTACCAGTGAAGGTGGCAATTCTGAATAACCAATATCTGGGGATGGTCCGGCAGTGGCAGCAACTCTTCTACGAGAAAAACTATTGCTCTACCTGCCTCAAAATTGCGCCAGATTTCGTTAAACTTGCTGAGGCCTACGGTGCCTTGGGGCTACGGGCCCACAAGCCCGATGAGGTGGAAGCGGTTATCCGAGAAGGGTTCGCTTCGCCCAAGCCGGTAATCATGGATTTTGTGGTCAACCCGGAAGAATGTGTCTATCCCATGGTGCCTGCTGGAGCAGCTATGACGGAAATGCTTCTGGCGTAGGAACCCGTCAGTCGTCAGTTGTCCTTGGTCCGTTGCCGGTACAAGCTGTGACACCGCACCGATCCCTCAGCAACGGACAACTGATCCGCCTTAGGCGGAACAACGGACCTATAGTATGTGGTCAAGCCTCGGGAGCATCCTGAGGAGGCGAGTGTTCTTTAACATTGGCGTAAAAGGAGAAATGTCGTGAGGCATACCCTCGGTGTCCTGGTGGAAAATCAGCCCGGTGTCCTTTCCCGGGTGGCTGGATTATTCAGCGGTAGGGGCTTCAATATTGAGAGCCTGACCGTGGCCGAAACTCTTGAACAGGGAGTTTCCCATATCACCCTGGTGACCACCGGCGACGAAATGATCATGGAGCAGATTGTCAAGCAGCTCAACAAGCTGGTAAATGTTATCAAGGTGATCGATTTTCGCGAAGTGAGATTTGTGGACCGGGAATTGGCCCTGATCAAGGTGAAGGCCGAGGCCAGTACCCGGGCTGAAGCACTCCGCATTGTGGATATTTTCAGGGGCAAGGTGGTGGATGTCAGTCAGAATTTCTTCACCGTTGAAGTGACCGGTGACGAGGGCAAAATCCAAGCTATTCTCGACCTGCTGAGTCAGCTGGGTATTGTTGAGGTGGTCCGCACCGGCAAAGTCGCCATTGCCCGCAGTAGAAAGAACAGCACAAAAAGGTAGGGGCGGGACACGGATATACCTCGCCTTATCAAAAATCGGGAACCATTTGAAAAGCATACACATCTTTGCCCGAAACCACCGAGGAATGGGCTTGGCTCTCCGGTTATCTGGACCTAGCGGTTTCCGGTTCTTTACTGGAGCTACAGGAGGACACAGTGAAAATCTACTATGATTCTGATGCTGATCTGGGCGTGCTGAAAGGGAAAAAAGTGGCAATCATTGGCTACGGCAGTCAGGGCCACGCCCAGGCACAAAACTTGAGAGATAGTGGCTTGGATGTCATCATCGCCGAACTGAAGGACACTCCCAATTATGACCTGGCGAAGGAGCATGGCTTCGAACCCATGACAGCCGGTGAGGCTTCGAGCCTTGCCGACGTCGTCCAGATCCTTGCTCAGGACGACGTCCAGGCAATGTTGTACAGAGAAGAAGTTGCCCCCCACATGACCGAGGGCAAAACCCTGGTCTTTTCACACGGCTTTAATATCCACTTCGGTCAGATCCAACCTGCGGCACACCTGGATGTGGTCATGATTGCTCCCAAAGGTCCGGGCCATTTGGTGCGCAGCGAATACGAAAAGGGAGCGGGGGTGCCATCATTGGTTGCCATTCACCAGGATGCCACCGGCAATGCCCTGGAAACGGCTCTCGCATACGCTAAAGGACTGGGTGCCACCAGAGCCGGGGTGATTGAAACCACTTTCGAAGAAGAAACTGAGACCGACCTTTTCGGGGAGCAGGTGGTTCTTTGTGGTGGAGTGACAGAGTTGGTCAAGGCAAGTTTTGATACCCTGGTGGAGGCCGGTTACCAGCCGGAGATCGCCTACTTTGAGTGTCTGCACGAACTGAAGCTTATAGTTGACCTTTTTTACCAGGGAGGCATATCCTTCATGCGCTACTCGGTGAGTGATACTGCCGAGTTTGGTGATTATACCCGGGGCACGCGCATTATTACGGAAGAGACCCGGGAGACCATGCAGGAGATTCTCGCCGAAGTTCAGAGTGGCGAATTTGCACGTGAGTGGATCCTGGAAAACAAGGCCGGCCGGCCAGTGTTCAACGCCATTCGCCGGCACGAAAAGGAACATCCCATTGAGGAGGTGGGTGCCAAACTTCGTGCCATGATGCCCTGGTTGAAGAAGTCTTAGCCCGTGTACTAGTGTACTGATGGATACTTCCAGATTTTCGATGCTGGTGCGATGAGACGATTGCCCATTGCCAAGCAAGGCTCTCCATACATTATTGGCCTTGCGGTGCTGTTACTTCTGTTCGGTCTCTTGGGCTGGACAATTTTGACTGTACTGACTTTAATCGTAACGCTTTTGGTGATAAACTTCTTCCGAGACCCTGAGAGGACCATACCGCAGGACCCACAGGCGGTGCTGGCCCCGGCTGACGGACGAATCATTTTCGCCGGGAAAGTATTTGAAGATAGGTTTTTAAACAAAGAGACCCTGAAGATCAGCATCTTTATGTCAATCTTCAATGTCCACGTGAACCGTATACCTTTTTCTGGAGAGGTGGAAAGCGTTCATTACGAAAAAGGCACATTTTTTGCTGCCCATGTAGATAAGGCCTCCAGAGACAACGAACACAATGCAGTGATTTTGAGAATCTCTGGTGGAGAAAAAATAGTTTTCATCCAAATTGCCGGCTTGGTCGCTCGGCGAATCGACTGCTGGGTGAAGCCGGGTGAGCGGGTTCAGCGGGGCGACCGTTTTGGTATGATTCGTTTCGGCTCCCGGCTGGACATCTTCGTTCCCACTGACAGCAAGTTGGCAATAAACAAGGGGCAACGTGTTAAAGCGGGAGAGAGTATTTTATGTCACCACCTAAAAGACAAGTGAAACGGAGAACGAAAAAGCCACGACAGAAGAAACGAGGTATCTACCTCCTTCCCAACCTACTTACCACCGGCAACCTGTTTTGCGGCTTTTATAGCGTTATTGCCACCATCAATCACGACTTCAGGACGGCAGCGATTGCGATTCTTTTTGCCATTCTCTTCGATATTCTCGATGGCAAGGTGGCGCGTCTCACTGGCTCCAGCAGCCACTTTGGCGTGGAGTATGATTCTCTGGCGGATCTGGTGGCTTTCGGTGTAGCACCTGCGCTACTTGTGTATATGTGGGCGCTTAAACCATTCGGCCGCCTGGGATGGGGAGCGGCTTTCCTCTTTGTTGCCTGTGGCGCCCTGCGGCTGGCTCGTTTCAATACCCAGGCTGATGCGACTCCCAAGAAGCATTTCGTGGGACTTCCCATCCCCGGAGCCGCCTTAATGGTAGCCACAACCGTGATGTTTTTTTACCGGATGGGAGGCAGTGGTCCCACAAAGCATTTCCTGTTGTTGGCCACGACCTACGTGTTGGGTTTTCTCATGGTAAGCAACATCCCTTACAATAGCTTCAAAGAGTTTGATGGATTTCAGCGGATGCCGTTCCGGACGCTGTTCTTGATAATCCTGCTTTTGTCGGTAGTCGTCGCCCATCCTTCCATCATGCTCTTCACCCTGGGCTTTGTCTATGTGAGTTCAGGTCCCTTGGGTTACGCTCACGACCTACTCCAAAGCCGCAGGCAACCCGTTGAGCAACAAACGGATAGCCAGGAGATGGTAAAGAGCAAAAACGGAACAGGATAGAGGCTGCCTCCCACCACTCAAGGCAAGTGCTGACAGCGAACTTGAGTGTCCGAAGTCTTGTAACAGACTATTACCACTTCGTCAGTCAAGGCTTATAGAATTTACTCCATTCCCCTCCCAGGTAATTATCCAGGAAGGGGAAATTTTTCTTTACAGTACGGTTAACTGCTTGTTAGTGTCGCCAGTTAAAGCTGACACCTCTGTGATTAATGGTAAATGACCAATGATGAATGACCATTGACAAAGGTAGCTACCATGGGAATGACGATTACCGAGAAAATTCTTGCGGCCCACGCCGGCTTGGACAGAGTAGAACCGGGAGAACTCATTGAAGTCAGTGTTGACTTCTCCCTCGCCAACGATATTACTGCGCCCATTGCCATTGAGCGGTTCCGCCAGGCGGGTGCCGAAAAGCTTTATGACGTGTCGAGGATTGCCCTTGTCCCCGACCATTTCGTACCCAACAAGGACATTGAATCTGCCGCCCAGTGTCAGCTTTTGCGGGAGTTTGCCGTCGAGCATGAATTACCCCATTATTATGAGGTGGGTCGCATGGGCATCGAACACGCGCTCCTACCTGAACAGGGATTGGTCCTCCCCGGAGATGTGGTGGTGGGGGCCGACAGCCACACTTGTACCTACGGGGGACTCGGAGCCTTTGCCACCGGCGTTGGCAGTACGGATCTTGCTGCGGTTATGATAACGGGCCGGACCTGGTTCCGGGTGCCGGCCTCCATCAAGTTTATCTTCCAGGGGAATCTTCGTCCCTGGGTTACGGGTAAGGATCTGATTCTTTATACCATTGGCCAGATTGGCGTTGATGGTGCCCGTTATCGGGCCATGGAGTTCACCGGCCCTGTCATTGATCAACTCTCCATGGATCAACGGCTGACCATGGCCAACATGGCCATTGAAGCAGGAGCAAAAAACGGCATAATCGCACCTGACGAGTGTACCCGGACTTTTGTGGAGGAAAGGGCCCAGCGGTCCTACCAGTTTTACCAAAGCGACCCTGATGCCCAGTATGAGCAGGTCATCACTTACAATGTTAGTGAGATCGAACCACAAGTGGCCCTGCCACCTTCCCCAGCAAACAGCCAACCGGTTTCATCCTTGGATGAGATTCCCATTGATCAGGTAGTGATCGGCTCCTGTACCAATGGCCGCATTGAGGATTTGAGATTGGCTGCTCAGCTGCTGAAAAGCCGCAAGGTGGCACCCAGGGTGCGCTGCCTCATCATTCCTGCCACCCAGGCCATTTACCGACAGGCCATGGATGAAGGTCTGTTCACAATTTTCCTTGAGGCCGAGGCTGCCATAAGCACCCCAACCTGTGGTCCTTGTCTGGGTGGTTACATGGGAATTCTCGCTGCTGGGGAGCGGGCCGTGGCCACTACCAACAGGAATTTCGTGGGGCGAATGGGTCATCCGGAAAGCGAAGTCTATCTGGCCTCGCCTGCCGTGGCTGCGGCCTCGGCCGTGCTGGGCCGCATCGCCAGCCCGGAGGATTTAGATTAGGAGCCATTTTTCTCTTTTGAACTCAAGGTTAGCCCGCGTGGCACTTTGTATGTAGCGGATTTCTACTACGCACTAAGAACTAGACACTAGGCACCAAAAGAGTACCTCAGATTATTCCGTTTACTGTTTACTGCTCAGTCTACTTAGGCTACTACGTTTCAGGAGCAAAACATGAAACTTGCAGGCAAGGCGTGGAAATTTGGGGCTGATATTGACACTGATGCCATTATTCCAGCTCGCTACCTGAATACCTCAGATCCGAAGGAGCTTGCCCAGCATTGCATGGAGGACGCTGATCCCGAATTTGCTCAGAAGGTCTCGCCAGGTGATGTCATCGTCGCTGATAAAAATTTTGGTTGCGGCTCCTCTCGAGAACACGCCCCCATTGCTCTTAAAGCGGCCGGGGTAAGCTGCATAATTGCCGCAAGCTTCGCTCGTATTTTCTACCGTAACGCTTTTAATATGGGTCTGCCCATCTTGGAGTCAGAGGAGGCGGCGGCCGATGTTGTCACGGGCGAGCAGCTAGAAATAGATCTGGCAACTGGAATTATTGTCAACAAAAGCCGAAACCTTACCTACAAGGCACAGCCAGTGCCGCCCTTCATGCAAGAGTTAGTGGCCGGAGGCGGTCTGATTTCCTATGTAATGAAGAGATTGAGGGATTAAGGAGTGGTGGATGTCTAATACTTATCGGATTGGTGTGATTCCGGGCGATGGCACCGGTCCTGAGGTGGTAGCTGAAGGCCTCAAGGCCCTTGCAGCCGTTGCTGAACGTAATGGCTTCTCCTACGAATTGGTTTCCTATGACATTGGCGGGGACCGCTATCTGAAAACTGGTGAAACCCTGCCTGATTCAGTTCTCCATGAGCTGCAAACAGTGCACGCCATTTACTTGGGTGCCATCGGTCACCCTGAGGTTCAGCCCGGGATTCTGGAGCAGGGTATCTTGTTGACAATTCGGTTTGCCTTGGACCAGTATATAAATCTACGCCCGGTCGTCCTCTATCCAGGTGTCTGGACACCGCTGCGGGATAAGAATCCTGAAGACATCGATTGCGTGGTGGTTAGAGAGAATACCGAAGGTCTCTATGTTGGCAGTGGTGGTTTCTTGAGAAAGGGTACTCCGGATGAGGTTGCCATTCAGGAATCGGTGAATACGCGTAAAGGCGTGGAGCGCTGTGTCCGCTATGCTTTTGAGCTTTGCCAGCGCCAGGGACGTCAGAAGGTAACGCTTTGTGGTAAGACCAACGTACTGACGTACGCCTTCGACCTGTGGGAGCGGACCTTCCATGAAGTAGCCCAGGAATACAAGGATATCGAAACGGATTATGCCCATGTGGATGCCATTTGTATGTGGATGGTGAAAAATCCAGAATGGTTCGACGTAATTGTGACCGACAATATGTTCGGTGACATTATCACCGATCTGGGGGCAATGATTCAGGGTGGTATGGGCATAGCAGCCGGGGGCAACATAAACCCACACGGTGTGTCCATGTTCGAGCCCATTGGAGGTTCTGCCCCTAAATACACCGGGAAGAGTGTAATCAATCCTCTGGCAGCCGTTGCTGCCTTGGCCATGCTCCTGGATAATCTGGGCGAAGAAGATGCTAGTCAGCAGGTGGAAGACGCTATCAAGCGCGTAGTAAAAGATGACTTGAAAAGCATGGACGCCGGTCGTATGGGTTATACTACCCAGGAGGTTGGTGATTTGGTGGCTAGATATATATCTGAAAGTTAACTCGTTTCCATACATAAATACCATATTCCCCTCCCCCTCGATGGGGGAGGGTTAGGGTGGGGGTGAAAAAAATGATCTATTTTCAGTTAGTTACCAGGTCCCCCTCCCCTTCATCCCCTCCCGCCAGGGGAGGGGAAAGAATTTTATGGATGGATATTAACTAGCTCAAGTTTCACTCGACGAGAGGTTTGGGCAATGAAAAGCGAATATCATGTAGCGGTAGCCGGCGCCACGGGCGCGGTGGGTAATGAGATGCTCCGGATTCTTGAGGAACAGGAGTTCCCGGTAGCTTCCCTCAAGCTGCTGGCCTCTTCCCGCTCTGCGGGAAAGACTCTGGATTTTCGGGGTGAAAGCCTGCACGTTGAAGAGCTCCGCGACGATTCTTTCGAGGGAGTAGATATCGCCCTGTTCTCGGCAGGTGCTGCGGCTAGCCGGCAGTTCGCACCGGCAGCGGCCGAGTCTGGCTGTGTGGTAATCGACAATTCCAGTGGTTGGCGGATGGATCCGGAGGTGCCGTTGGTGGTACCTGAGGTCAACCCTCACGCTGTCGCCGACTATCGCAACAAAGGCATCATCGCCAACCCAAACTGTTCTACTATTCAGATGGTGGTAGTGCTCAAGCCCATCTATGACGCCGCGGGAATTGAGCGAGTGGTGGTGTCAACCTACCAGGCGGTCTCGGGTACCGGAAAGAACGCCATGGAGGAATTGACGGAACAGACAAGAAACCTCTTGACCTTCCAGGAAGTTACAGCCGAGGTCTATCCTCACCGGATTGCCTTTAACTGCTTTCCCCATATCGGCAGCTTTCTGGAAAATGGCTATACTGAAGAAGAGATGAAAATGGTCCATGAGACCCATAAAATTATGGAGGATCCCAACATTAGGGTAAGCGCTACCACCGTGCGCATTCCGGTCTTCTATGGCCACTCGGAAGCGGTAAATATTCAGACCAAACGCAAGCTATCTGCTAAAGAGGCACGGGTTCTGCTTTTTCAGGCTCCCGGGGTGAGGGTGATGGACAATCCGGATGAACGAATCTATCCAATGCCATCGGAAGCAGCCGGCATCAACGACACCCTGGTGGGAAGGATTCGAGAAGACATCTCTATCGAAAATGGGCTCGACCTTTGGATCGTAGCCGATAATATCCGCAAGGGTGCCGCCCTCAACACAGTGCAGATCGCAGAACTTCTGATCAAGGAACATCTGTAGCCCTAACCTACCACATTGGAGGCTACTCTATCTAACAAACACTATAATGTAGGGGCGGGGTTTATCCCCGCCCATATTTTCTGTGTTTAGAAGATTATTCATCTCCCACTGCAGCTAAGTCGCTTGGTAAACTCGTTTATAAGTTTAAATATTTTAGGCACTTTAGCTCACTTTAGACATTTTTGTTCATTTTAGGTATTTC
>Ga0210128_1000001_pt1 | contig 64228 bp, 60 predicted proteins | sample Tolay_CordB_D2_FD_185579 | JGI IMG/M metagenome (GOLD analysis project Ga0210128, IMG submission 185579) | Wetland microbial communities from the San Francisco Bay, California, USA, that impact long-term carbon sequestration - Tolay_CordB_D2... | ecosystem: Environmental > Aquatic > Marine >... | reverse complement strand
CGTCTAGTTTCCTTCTTGGTTCTTTGATAAACTAACCCGGGTATATCATGGCAGTAAAAGGAAACTCCACATTGGTAGTTGTCTGACACGCAACGTTAGCACACATTTCTAGAGTGGGTCAAACGTCTACAAGATACCTCAAGCATGGATGACTTGAGAGCATGACTAGCCCGGATATTTTATGAATTGCTGTCGCGAGACCACAAAGATGGGCGTGCCACCGGGCAACTCGTCCCGCGGTACCGCGGGATTGGTTCCGAGGCGTACCTGAACGGTACGTTGCAGGGGGAGCCTGTCCTGAGCCTGTCGAAGGAACACCCGAGGACGCCAGGAAGGACGGCCATATCCGTGGTCGCAGCAAGTAATTCATGAAATATCCGGGCATCCAGATAAGCAACGTACTTATTATTTAGGTCTGCATTAAGAGATTTTTTAATGAGAAAAAGCTTCTTCATCTGTTTGCTCGTAGTACTGAGCACACCCTCCGTAAGCCACAGCGAACAACCAATAGATGTTTTGCAGAAAAGCATCAACACGGGTATCGCCATATTGGAAGATCCTCAGTACCAGGACATCACCGAGAAAGACAGGCAGCAGGAAATCCTTTGCGAGACTGCCTGGGAAGCCTTTGATTTCAAAGAATTCTCCAAGCGAGTTCTCGGTTCAAACTGGCGCAACTTCACTTCAAGTCAGAGGAGACAATTCATAGACGTTTTCTCCGAATTCCTTTGCAAATACTATATTACCAGGCTGCAGGAGAGGTACACGGATGAAGAAGTCATTTATTTGAGTCAACACCCGCTGGCCGACTCCAGAGTTCTCGTCAAAGTCAATGTACTCTGGAAGGGGGTGGAGGTACCGGTGCAAATACGGATGATAAAGCGCAATGACACCTGGAAAGTTTACGACATTATTGTTCTGGGGGTAAGCGGTGTAAGGAATTATCGCGCCCAGTTCCAATCGATCCTGCTCAAACAATCACCCACGCAGGTGATCGGGCTTATAGAGAATAGGATAAAACAGGAAGAAAAAAGGGCTCATAACAAAAGGAAGGCAAATTAGGAAGATTTCTGCTTGGCCTGTAGTTCCCTGAGTCGCTTCCGGTAGTACTCATCCAAAACACCTTTTACCTCTGGCGACCTTCGCACCACCTCTTTCATGCTTTCGTAGCTGAGTTCGCATAACAGAGTGTCTTCCACCGCTTGTACCGTTGCAAACCTCGGCGCTGCGGTCAAAAAGGAGATCTCACCAAAAAACTGGTTTTCCGACAGGGAAGAGACATGGACATCCTCACCCTGGTCATCCTGCGTCAACACCTGGACCTTGCCCTCGAGTATAATATACATTGACCTGCCGTAATCCCCCTCTCGGACAATGGCTTTTCCCTGTTTGACAAGAAGCAGCTTTGCCTCCTGACCCAATGCTGCAAGTTCTTCATCCGGAAAATCGGCAAGAAAGGGGACCTCGGACATAGCTTCCATGAGTCTTCGAGAGCGCCCGGGCAATTCACCAGGTACTCCCTGTGAAAGATCGGTCTGGCCGAGTTCCTGAGTCTCAACTCCAACGTCTATGCGATCGTGCTCATTTTCCTGTAAAAAACGCAGGGCTACATCTCCAACCCAGATTACATCCCCGCTGGAAAGAACGGCTTTGTTGACCTGCTCACCGTTTACATACGTCCCGTTTCTGCTCTCCATGTCTTCTACAACAGCCTGGCCATCCTCCATATAGACCAAGGTGTGACTTCTGGAAACGGTGGAATGTGACAACCGAATGTCATTCTCCTCTCCCCGGCCGATGGTCAATCGAGTCTCCAGGGGAAACACCATCCCTTTTGTGACCCCCTCCTCAGCGATGAGGCACGATTGGACCATGTCTGCCAAGTCTCCGTGTTTCTTAAACCGTAATATTCAGTACAGCGACGGGTTCATCTTAGGTACTGGCTTTATTTACAGACCGCTAAGCTCTGCAGAAGGGTTAGCCCGGGTATTTCATGAATTGCTGTAGCGAGATCACGAAGATGGGCGTGCCACCGGGCAACCGCAGGGTGTTGGTTCCGAGGCGTACCTCTGCTGAACGGTACGTCGCAGGGGGAGCCTGTCCTGAGCCTGTCGAAGGAACACCCGAGGACGCCAGGAAGGGCGGCCATATCCGTGGTCGCAGCAAGTAATTCATGAAATATCCGGGCTCCTAGGCGGAAGCATAGACGCCTCGACTTATGCGCTTTATTTTGCCTTCTTTACCCGCCCTGTAGAGAATGCTCCTAATGCTGTTGTCAGGCAGGCCTGTTATCTTCTTTAATGTGGGTATGTCTATGCCTTTATTGTGCCTCTTTATTATCTTCAGGACCACGTCCGTGGGTGACTGCCTCCGGATCGTGCGGACTGCGGGCTTCTTGGCCGGGACTTTTTGCTTCGGCGCAGCCGTGGCCTTGGCTACCACCATATTGATCTTCTTCACATCTGCCATCAGATCCCCAAACTTACCAATTAGGTTCTTTATCGCCTTTTTGCGCTCGGCAACTGCTGGTTGCCGTCTTTGCCGTAAATAGTGCAGGGTACGAGTGGCTGCATGGAGAAACTGCATGGAAGCGGGTGAGGCCGATCCCTTTCTGACTCTCAAATAATTGCAGATCGGCAGTGACAACTCGATCAACTTTTTGCTATAGGGGTCCTTCGCGAGCTTCTCTTTCAGTCCCACAAGCTCCTTCTCAAACTTCCCAATAGTTTCAGGACTGATTTCCCAATCCAGGGTCAAGAGGCTTGCCTTCAGAGGTTCCAACACATCAACCTTTTGCTTCATGGTTTTCTCCTTATGCGCGAAACAGATGCTCCTCAAGGGAGCACATATCGTGCCAATTACTCATACAGGTTGCAACTTTCCCACGCCACATCGGGTCAAATAGCCGGGCTAGATTCGTTCAGGAATGATACCACCCGCGATTCAAACCAGTATTCTTTTTTCTTATTGAAGGAGATAAATCCCACATGCCCTCCGGAGTCTGGCATCTCAAGAAAAAAGTTGGGGTTTGCCTCTGCCTCTTCAATGGGGTAGCAGGGCTCAGCAAGGAAAGGGTCGTTATTGGCATTAACCAGCAGAGAAGGGATGGCTAGATTGGGCAAGAACTGTTTGCAGCTTGCCTGACGGTAGTAGTCGTCTGCGTCTCGAAATCCATTGATCGGTGCAGTGTAGCGGTCGTCAAATTCCTTGAATGTTTTGATCTGCTGGTAGCCCTCGTCGCTAATCCTGCCTGGCATGATGCGCATCTTTGCCTTGATTTTTTCATGGAGCATTCGAGTGAATCGCTTCATGTAGAACTTATTTGAAAACCTTGCCATCTTCTCAGCACCTGAGGCTAGATCGCAAGGGACTGAACAGGCCACGGCCCTTACAATTGCAGGATTCACTTCTTGACCACGCTCTCCCAGGTACTTGAAGGTCATGTTACCACCCAAGCTGAAGCCGACAAGGGCAATGGAACTGTATTCTTGGTTAGCGAACACGTGTTGAATGACCGCGTTGAGATCTTCGGAAGCCCCACTGTGGTAAAAACGAAGCTTTTTGTTTGGCTCACCACTGCAGCCTCTCATATTCCAGGCCAGTCCGTCCCACCCATTACGGTTAACTGCCCTGACCATTCCCATGATATACCAACGTTCCGAATTGCCCTCCAAACCGTGAGTAATTATTACCAGTCTTTTTGCCCCCACTCTGGACCAATCGAGATCCAAGAAATCGTCGTCCGGTGTCCAGATTCTCTCCCTTTCATAGGTAACCCCTTTCACCCTGCGAAATAGGGTGGGAAACAACGACTGAATGTGTCCATTACTAAACCCAAGAGGAGGAACATAGCTTGATTGAGATATAACCGGCATTTGACCTCTCACAGAGCTCACAGAGTTCTCAGAGAGCTCTTGGTGTCTTCGTGTCTTGGTGTCTTGGTGGTTCTAGTTAAAATCTTCTCTGCGATCTCAGCGCTCTCTGCGGTTAACGTTTTTCGCCGCGTGCCGCGAGGTAGATGGCGGCGAGAATGAGAGTGCCGCCTACAAATTTCGTCCAGGTTAAGGTTTCTCCAAATATGATGTAGGCCAGTATGGTAGCGCCAATGGGTTCACCCAGAAGACTTACGGCGATGAGGCTGGCACTGAACCATTTGAGCGCCCAATTGTAGCTGCTGTGGCCAATGATTTGCGAGATCACGGCCATGCCGACAAATGCCGAGTAGGTCCCCGGGCTGAAACCCACAACCGGGAGACGCAGGGCAAGAACCAATGACCACAATATGATTGCCGCACTACCGTAACAGAGGACTATATATGCGAGTAACGAGAGCTTCTGCCTCAGATTGCGGCCCAGCAATAGATACATTGCAGCACAGATGCCGCCGAGTAAGGCCAAAAAATCTCCCCATAATGCCTGGCTTCCAATGACAAAGTCTCCGGCACCAATAATAACGCCGCCTATGACGCTGATCACAATTCCGATTCTGGTCATCCAGCTCAGACGATCCTTGCTTATTAGGGGCGTTAACACGCCAACCCAGATCGGATTGGTGTTTACCAGTACCACGCTATTGGCCACGGACGTATAGTTTAGAGACGAAATCCAAGTACCGAAGTGTAAAGCGAGAAAAAGGCCAGCCAATCCGGCCAGAAGATATTCCTTTTTCTTCAGACCACGAAGTTCATCACCAACCTGCCACCAAGCAATGGGAGCCAATATCAGTGAAGCCAGGCCAACCCGGTATGCTGCGATTACCAGGGCTGGTGCCTCGGCCAGACGCGCAAAAATGGCCCCGGTGGAAACCGCCAAAACGCCACTAATCAGAGCCAGCGAAGGATTGAAGGGAGGGCTGTCCGTTCTATTCAAAGTCATGTGTGGTAGAGCTTTCAAAAACTCAGCCTTTAGAAATCCGCAATCTCACATCCCGAAATTACTGAATCCCTAAATCCCTGAATTCCTAAATCCCTGAATTCGTCTATTAGCCGGGAATGTAGCGCAAATGTGTGGCAAAGTCGAGGCTGAGAGCAAAGACAGAAGCCACAAAAGGAGTGAGAAACCAGGCAAGTAAAATATGAACAAGGGTCCGTCGCTGTATGGTATTGACGCCTTTAATGATTCCCACTCCCAGCACAGCTCCAATCACCGCCTGCGAGGTTGAGACCGGGACCCCCACCAGAGCATAGATATGAACGGTTATAGCCTGAGCCAGTACCACCGCCAGGGCAGAGAAAGGGTCCAGTCTCACCAGTTTCTGCCCTACGGTCTCCATTACCTTCTTGCTGAAGGTGAGAATACCCAAGCCAATACTCAATCCCCCAATCAGGGCAGCGGCAGAAGTGCTCAACATTCCAGCACCCACGAAAACCGCAGTCACATTAGCTACGTTATTTGCACCAAGGGCATAGGCACCATAGGAACCAGCAATAATGAGACACAGCCGCAGTAGAATGTCAGACTGAAAGATATTCAGATTCATGCTGTTGGCTACTGCAGCCAGCAGTTTGTAGACAATAATGGCTAAGACCATGCCTCCCACAGGGGTTCCTACCCAGCAAACCACCACCTTTCCGAGACCCGCGAAATTGAGCTGACGGTTGAGAATTCCGACTCCCAGAATGGCTCCCACTACTGCCTGGGATGTTGAGACAGGCAGTCCAAGTAGCGTCATAATTGTTACCGTACATGCTGCCGCTATGGATGCTATTATTGCCTGATTAGAGGTGAAGTGGGTAAGGCCTTTTAGGGTTTCTATCCCTGACTGCCCCCCCAAGAGGGCACCAGCGAGGACAAACAAAGAAGCTAAGATTGCAGCCGTCCAGAATTTGACCATTCTGGAAGTTACAGCGGTACCAAAAACGTTGGCTGCACTATTGGCTCCCAGAGACCAGCCTAGAAATATTCCACCAAGAAGAGAAGTCATTACACCCGACGCTTAATATTGATTATGTAGACACTTCTTGATACACGATCAGCCTGATCAGCAATCTCGCCCATCTGGGCCACTAGTTCCTTGAGCTGCATCTTTTCAAAAGGGTCCATATCGGCGTCAAAAATTTTGCTGACTATTTCTCGCTCCATGTGGTCACACCTACTCTCGTGGCTGTCAATGGTGGATACCAGAGCTTTGATATCCTCGGTCTTATTAAAGTAGGCGTCGACCTGCCTGATTACTAGATCACAGCATTCCAGAGAAACCCGCATGAACTCTCTAATGCTCGGCACTATGAAATCTGGGATCTTTATCTTCTGACTTTGGACCATGAAGAGAACCGCTTCAAAATGATTGGGAATAAGGTCGATTGACTCGAGAAGCCTGAATATGTCCCCACGAGACTCGGGAATCAGAACTTTGGAATACATCATCTCCACGATGTCGTTGCGGATGTCATCAGCCCTGGATTCGAACTTGTGAGTTTGAGCAATGAGAAAATCGCAGTTTTCTCCGAGGCCGAAGTCAAAATAGCAATCCATGGCTTGCTCAAAGTGTTCCTGAGTCTTTTTCAGATTATCAAGGTAACCGAAAATCAACTCTTGAACTTGACGCTCTTTTTTGAAAAGCAATTTAAACATAACGAACCCCTGGAAGTGGATAAAGTGATCTGCCTTATGCCTTGCCGCTCGGAGCAGCAAATCCATTGAACTCTGACCCCCGCAAGGCGGGATCGTGGATTGGCCCTCAAGACCAGGTTTTTCATGTTCAATAAATGCGACTATTGCCACCCTTGGAAATCAGCAAGCTTTGTGCCATTCTGATAGATATCTTGAAATTATAGATTAAGGTGGTTGCCCCTATGCTGTCAATGGAGCAACTATACAATTTCCTGGTTTGGGAGGAACTGCCGGAAACTCGCGATGAACTCAAGGTCCTCCGAATCTAAGGGTTTTAGGTGTCCCGCCTACGCTCTGTTGAGCTTCGGCGTGGCAAGCAGGTGTCAGGAAAAAGAAACATACCAGCTGAAACGTGTTGGAGCGAAGCGGAAATCCCGTCTGAAGCGAAGCGGCAGCGGGGAATACTGAAACCTTAGTCATTGTGATTCGTTTGATATTTGGGATTTGGGATTTGGGATTTCTCTTCCTCTCGTTGCATCCAGCCAACACATGTGTAGATTACCCTACAGCCCTTTCAGCTAATTCCCAGACAGAATACCTGCTAACTGCAAGAAATAGTAGATAATTACCAAAATGTCCTAATTGGTATATTTCTTGTTTAACAATTTGGTTTAGTAGGTGTGTGGGCAGGACATCCTAGGCCTCCTGTGCACTCCCCCAGCGGCACCCAATGGTAGTCGCTGGGGGTTTTCTTTTTCTTATCCCCATTGTTTGTTGGCCACCCGTGAGAAAAAAATAGTATTTATTCTCTTGACAAATCCGTTTTCGTTTGTGGTAAAGTCTAGATACTGCGCTTTTTGAGTTTTACACCCTTGATCCAATTGCATGGTCCTGCATTGCTCCCCTCTGTCTTGCCCATCTGCGGAGTAAGAAACCTTTTATTTCATTATCCATTGGGAGAAATGTTCGTTCCCGACTGAGTCATCAAACGAGGGGGAGTCATGGCGTCGACAATGGAAATGCGCAGCACCAAAATGCTGATGGAGTTGGAGGCCCTGGCAGAAAAACTCGGCATTCAAGTTGTTTACGAGAGGTTGCCTCGAAGCCGCAGTGGCCTGTGTCGCTTATATGATAAGTACATGCTCTTCGTTGAGAGGAATCTTGATGAGGATGAACAGGTTAGGATTTTTATTGAAGCTCTCTCTCGTTTTCAGATCGATAATATCCAGATGTTGCCGAGGATTAGACACATTCTCCAGGAGTATAATTCGCCCATTCAGCCTCAATAGCTCGATAGGTCGAACACCTGAGGACGCCCGGAGGGTCTGAAGCGGTCGCAGTCACGCCGGGGCGTGATAAAATATCCTGGATTGAAGGAGGGAAGAGGTGAACAGTAAGCGCTGGGTGTTCATCCTCATGGCTGCCCTAATAGCTCTTTCCTATGTCATAATGTTTAGCGTGGAGGCTAAAGCAGATGGCTTTAGTAGTAGGTTAGTAAAATTTGACGGTAAGGTCGCCAAGGGCAAGCTGGACAGCAGCGGCAATCTGATCTTCATTGGGCGAGGAACATGGAATGCACCGCTTAAGATTAGATTCAGTCCATTCGTTAGGGCGTACTTCGAGTTGGTGCCATTCATTGAAACTGAATCTCATGGCATCTTGGGTGAATATACTATTACCGTTACCTTTGTCCCAAAGGCCCGTGACGCTTCTCATCAGAATTTAAGATTTGGAATCACAAACCGCGACGGCGACGAAGTGACGAGCAATGGTGTGGCTGCTCTAAACGGTTCAGGGTGGGCGATTGGACTTGCTACTGAGCGAGAACCCTTCGAGATAAACGTTTCCTACTCGTCAGAAAAAAGCAAAGACCTGACTCCGGTAGACTCCCAGCAAAATAATCCTTCATAGCAGGAGGAAAAGAAGATGGTGAAGAAACGGTATGGATTGGTATTTGCCTTGACCTTAGCATTCCTGTTAACGACGGTGGGGTCCGCCGTGGCTGTGGAGTCCGGCCGTTACCAAGCTATGCAAATAAGCGTCGGGAAAAAGAACGAATACAACATTTTTATCCTTGATACCAAAGAGGGCCACATGTGGCTTTTGGAAACCAGAGAAAGCAGAATCGACGGCAAGCTTTTCGGCGGCCTGAAGTATCAAGGAAAGCTGCGTCCCGGCAAAAAAGCTGGAGATGTAATCTTTGAGTTTGGAAAGACAGAGTAAAAAATCCGGAACCGAAGGATTCGGCCTTGGGTAGCCCCCTGAGGGGGCTACAAGACCGCAGGATCAAGTCTCCACGGTTTGCGATAAGCATTCAACTGTCAGCTATTACCTCGTAGAGAATATAAACCGCAGAACCGCAGAACAAGGAACCGCAGAATATCGAAGTGAGAAATATTGCCTTGCTGCTTTCAAAAACTTCTGCTGTTCGAAATTCCTTGTTCGATATTGTCCTTCGGACTCCCCACCCTGCGGGCGGGTCCCCAGTTTCAATATTCAAAATATACCCCATGCTCCATGCCCTGAGCCTTACGACTTGCCGCTCGGGCCGAAAAGCTATTTAACAAAAAAAAGAGGGTAGACAATTAAGTCCACCCCCTTTGTTATCATGGTGGGCGGGGAGAGATTCGAACTCTCGACTTCCGCCGTGTGAGGACGGCACTCTCACCACTGAGTTACCCGCCCACGACAGTCCGGGTAAGTGGGAAATCTATACATCAAGAGGCTAAAACCTGCAAGAAGAAATCTGGGGACAATGCCTAAAATGAACTAAAATGTCTAAAGTGTCTAAAATCTGTCAATTTCCTTTTCTATTCTTTTTCAAATCCGCAATCCCTTACCCTCCTATCTCTTGCATCTTCAGGCGCATATAATTCTCTTGAGCCTTGGGGTTTTCAGGATCCAGATCGAGAACCTTCTGGTATGTTTTTAGTGCCTTCTCTGTCTTGCCGATCTGTTCGTAAAGCCCGGCGAGATGAACGAGGTAGTCAATGTTTTTGGGCGCCACTTTCACCAGTGCCTCGAACTGGTGAATCGCCTCCACCAGAAGATTCCGTTTCTCGTAGGAAATGCCGAGAAAATATCTTAGTTCAGGCTGTTCAGGTGCTTTGCCCACGGCACGGGCAAACGTCTTAGTCATCTCCTCGTAGGCCTTTAGTTGGTCGTAGAGCTCAAAAGCCTTAGCATAATAGGGCATGTAGTCTGGCCGTAGTTTGATAAGTTCTTCAAGAACAGTGAGAGCCTGACGAGGTTTTTTCTGTTGGCGATACACCTCCACGAGATATTCCCTGGCATCGATATCCTTTTTGTCCAACTTCAAGACCTGGGAAAAAGCTTTGGCAGCCCGGTCGTATTGTTTCATCTCGAAGTAGAGCACTCCCTGGTTGTAATGAACTACCTTGTTATCAGGAGACAGTTTGGCGATGGCTTCATAAGCAGCCGCAGCCTCTTTGTCCCTGTTCAGTTTTTCGTAAATATCCACCAGGGCTAGATGAGCTTTCAGTGAATTAGGATTGTCTTTGATTACCCCCTTGAGAGTCTTGATGGCATCCTCATTCTTGTTCCTTTTGCGGTACACCGCTGCCAGCCTCAGCCTGGCATCCACATCTTTGGGCTTACTTTTCAGGTAAGTCAACAGGCTTTTCTCAGCCTGGCGATAATTGCCAATCCTGCTGTAAGCCTCACCCAAATTGAGATGGATGAGTGGATTATTAACGCCGCCGGCCAAAGCCCGTTTGTAGGAAATGATGGCCTCACTCCACTCCCCCTGCTGGCCATATAATGTTCCCAGATAAGTGTGGATCTCCGGTTGGTATGATTTCGGGAAAGAATTCAAATTGGTGGAAAGAAAAGAGGCTGCTTGCGTCGGGTTCTTTTTCGCATTCAGATATGAGATAAAACCGTAGAAAGGCTCTTTGTCTGTGCCGCTCTTCCGGATCAGCTTGATATATGCAGCCAGAGCCTGGTTAGTTTTGCCTGCTTTCTGGTAAGCCTCCACCAATTTCTGCAAGATGGGTATCGTATTGCTGCTGGCTGCCACTTTCTCATAGGTAGCGGCAGCCTTAGCCCACTGGTCTTGCTCGGCATAGAGTTGTGCCAGGTTTGTCAGGATCAAGGCGTTATGCGAAGCCAGGCGCGCAGCACGCTCATAATAGCGCACTTTCTCCTCAGGGCTTTTGGCCTCCTGTGCCTTCTTCACCCAGTCTCTTGCCCGCAGTCGCACTACCATATTGAAGCGACCAATGAACTGAGAACCGGCCATCACATCCACTACAACCTTCAAGGGATCCTCACGTTCAAAATCCGGCCAGAACTCCTTTATATCTCGACGCCCCTCCAAGAGGTCGTTTGCTGAAAATTGCTCGGAAGTCAACCGCAAACCCCAGTTGAATTTGCCGTCGGTATGGATATCATCAACTGAGACGACATCCTCCGGATGCACCACCAGAGTACCTTCGGCAGGCACTGCGTGTGGCACGCCATTTACAATGAAAACAACGGTAATCAACTTATTCGGCACGGGCAACATGTTTCTAAGAGTGGTGTAGGGTGTAAAAAAAACCCCGTATGTCACCCCAGCAATAACTGCCGCAAGCAGCAAGAGCAGAACAGCCCATTTGAACTTGCTTGAAATTCTTCGCCGCCGATCTCTTGCCTGAAGAGCAGCAAGCCTTTCCTGTTCCAGTCGCCGTATAGGAATTTTCCGTCTCATTGATTGCATAATCAAAGACTCAGGGTTTCAGGTGTCGGGTGTCAGGTGTCAGGGTTCAGGGTTCAGGTGTCAGGGAGCAAAAGCGAAAGCACTGAAGCCTGACTACTGAAACCTTAGTCATTGTGATTTGTAATTCTCATCAACTTCGCCTTTCTCCAATCTGCCTTGTGCTTTCTCAAATTCGCAATTCGCAATTATCTCCTCCTGCTCCATGCCCTATGCTCCATGCTTCCCTCAATCCCTCAATCTCCTTTGAGGCCGACATTTTTCCGCAAGCTTCTCACTTCCCGTGACTTGAGTCGCCGAATCTCACCTGGCCGCAAATCATCTAGCTCTATGGGGCCCACCTTGGTTCTTCTCAATCTCAACACTGGATGCCCCACGACCGCGCACATCCGCTTAACCTGATGCTTTCTCCCCTCTCGCAAGGTAAGAGAGAGCCAGGTTGCCTTCTGGTCATCCTCCATGACAATCAACTCTGCAGGTGCAGTAATCCCATCCTCCAGGTTGACCCCTTGTTGCAGGCTTGCCAAAGCTTCTGCTGGGGGGTGACCACGCACCTTTACCAGATACGTCTTGGGTACCTTGTAACGGGGATGTTGGAGTCTGTGAGCCAGTTCTCCGTCATTGGTTAGCAGCAGCAAGCCCTCCGCGTCGTAATCCAGTCGCCCCACCGGATACAGTCGCATGGGAAACTTGTTGACAAAGTCGGCCACTGTGCGTCTACCCTGAGGATCGTGAAGGGTAGTAACACATCTCCTGGGCTTGAAAAGTACCAACACTACCCCTTCCGCTTCGGGCTTAATGGTTTTCCCATCCACACGAATTTCATCTCTACCCAAAACAGCTTTGGTGCCCAGTTCACGTACTATCTTCCCATTGACGGACACACGCCCCTGAAGAATTAGACCCTCTGCCTTACGCCGGGAAGTGATCCCGGCCTTAGAGAGTATTTTTTGCAACCTCTCAGCTTGCATCTATCATTTCGCATCTGTCATTTAACATCAATCATTGAATGCAATATTGGGCAACCCGCAATGGTTTTTACTCGCTTTCTTCATCGTCCTTGACTGTGGTGCTAGGATCGCTCAGCTCTCCAATTTCCTCCATAGTAGGCAGTGAAGAGATATCCTTCAGACTGAAAACCTCCAAAAACCTTTGGGTGGTTCCGTAGATGATGGGGCGCCCAGGAATATTCTTGCGGCCCAGGATTTTGATAAGCTTTTTTTCCAGAAGCAACCGAAGTACACCGCCCACATCCACGCCGCGAATACTCTCAATCTCGGCACGGAGAATCGGCTGTTTGTAAGCAATTATGGCCAAAGTCTCCAGGGCTGGCTGGCTCAATCTGGCGGGAGTTATTCTTTTGAGTTTACGAATCCACTCTCCATATTCGGGCTTGCTACGAAACTGATATCCCTGTGCCACCTCGGCCAGGGAAAAACCATGCCCATCTCCAGCATATTCCTGGCGCAACTGCTCCAGGGCTTCGGTTATCTCCACGTGGGTGTACATGGAAAGGATGGCCTTGATCTTTGCAAGGCTCAGCGGAACCTCAGATACAAATAGAAGGCTCTCAATTATGGTTCGCACTTGATTCATCTAGAATATCTCCGCGTCTGGCGTCACCTATCATTTCTCAGTCGCCTCCTGTCGCAATGCCATTTTCGACCGCGAGGTAGAGCCGAATTATCCCACTCGGTTGGTGCTGGAAGGCTCGGACCATTTGCAGACGCACCACTTCGAGAATGGCCAAAAAAGTGACAATTATCTCTGCTCTTCTTGCCTGCCCCGCAAAGAGTTCATGAAAGGTTATGCTGCTCACCCCTGCCAAAATCTCCATTAGTTGATTAATTCGGTCTTTAAGGCGCATGGTTTCCGCTCTCATTTGCATAAGCTCTTCGGGTTCCGCCTTCTTCATAACCTCATGAAGGGCACTCACCAGCTCAAAAAGACCAACCTCGGCAATCTCCTCACCACTTTCCAGGTCCCACAGCTCTTCGCTTGGAATGTTTCGCACATAGACGTCTCGTCCCAACTGCAAACTGTCAGCTAAGGTCTGAGCAGCCTCTCTTATCTTGGCGTATTCCAGCAGAGGCCTTACCAACTCCAGGCGTGGGTCCTCCTCCTGTTCCTCCTCATCAGAACCAATCCGGGGGACCAGCAGTCGAGACTTGATATAAGCCAGGGTGGCTGCTGTTTCCAAGAACTCCCCAGCCACATCTATATTAAGGCTCCTCATCATGTCAAGATGGGCCAGAAACTGATCCATTATAAGAGCTATGGGAATATCATAAATGTCCACCTTATTTTTCCTGATAAGATGGAGCAACAGATCCATCGGACCTTCGAAAATCTCCAGTTGCACTTGGTATTCTTCTGTCATGGGTATGGTACTCGTAATTGTTGGCTGACCTCAGTAGCCTATCGGGAAATTCGAAATTCGAATATCGAAATCCTAAACAAATTCAAATTTTCAAAATTCAAATGTCCGAAACTGGCCCTTATAGTTGAGTCAGAATTGTTTCGAACATTGGAGAATTCGGATTTTGGATTTGTTTCGTGCTTCGTGCTTCTGATTTCGGATTTTGATATCTTGAATCCCTGAATTCCTCACCTATTACTGGCTTCCATGAAGCGCTTACGAACAAACTGCACTTCTTCCTCTCTGCTGCTCAACTCGCCATTTAGTCGGCCGTCCAGAAGTCCGTTCAGTATCTCTCGGTAAACGGGTCCAGGGGTAATACCCATATCTTTCAAATCTCTTCCACGCAGCTTAGGACGTACTTCTTTAAGATTACGGAAATAGAGACTAATAGCACGCCGCGTCTCTTCCTGTTCGGTTTTGGCCATTATAAAGAGAAGCCACTCTTGATTGAGAGCTTCTAACAGATGATAGATTTCACTCGGTTTCAGGTCCTGATTCCTGTAAAATCTCTGAGCAATTGAGATGGCCCTTGCTCTGCCCTCCACCAGCCAGCTTCTGATCCGTGGCGAGAATTCCATTCTGCTGCAAAATTCTTCAAGTCCTTCGGAGCTCAAGGGGTCAGCTAGAGCCAGAAGATAGACGAGCCAGCGATCACAGCCGTTTCCTATGAAGCTGAGATTGAACCAGGCCAGTACCGAACGGATCTCTTCCAGGAGCCTTGCCATTGGAGGGCTATAGGTAATATCAGCATGAAGGAAAGGCAGCAGGTCATACTCGTGCATTCGTCTTATCGCTGGAGCCGGATTCTCCTCGCTCAGGATCAGTTTCAGTTCGTTTGTCAGCCGCCTGCCACTTAGATGGACCAGAAGATTCATCTTGACTGCATTCAGAATAAGGTTGGAAGTGTGTTTGCCAATACGAAAGCCCAACCGCTGTTCATATCGAATGGCCCGAAACACCCGGGTGGGATCCTCCACGAAGCTGTAATTGTGGAGCACCCGAATGGCTTTTTCTTTGAAGTCTCTCTGGGTGCCAAAATAGTCAATTAACTGGCCAAATCTTGCTGGATCCAGCTCCACCGCTAGAGTGTTCATGGTGAAATCGCGCCTGTATAGATCCAGTTTCAAGGAACTAAGCTCAACTGTAGGCAGTGCTGCCGGATACTCATAATATTCCAGTCGCGCGGTGGCCACATCAATCTTGAAGCCATCAGGGAAAATTATCACCGCAGTGCCGAACTTTTTGTAGGATCTCACTCGAGCCCCATAGATCTCGGCAAAATCTTTGGCAAATTCAATTCCATCACCCTCAACAACAATGTCAATGTCCAGGTTGGGCCGCCGTAACACCAAATCGCGGATAAAACCTCCAACAGCATACGCTTTATAGTTGCGCTTTTCTGCCACCCTTCCAGCTGCTTGCAGCAACTCATTGACCGGACGGGGCAACTGTTCTGCCATTATGTTCGAGACATTCTTGCGGCGCTTGTCCCCGGTTGTGTGCACCGGCTCGTAAAGATAGGAGGGAATGCGACTAGGGTCGTTGAGCAGCACGTTAAGCAGATCCTTGCGGGTGATAACACCGACCACCTTCTCACCTTCAACTACGGGAAGCAAACGTTGCTGGCGGTCCACGATGTGCTCTTGAATCTCGATCAGAGACGCATCCGGCGTGACGCTACTGAATTCGGTGCTCATAAAATCACGAACGTCTACTGCTTCGAGACCGTGATATATCCCCTTGTCAATCATCTGGCGCGAGAGTATACCCACCAAGCGCTCCCCGTCTACCACCGGTGCGGCGTTGATGTTGTAACGCGTGAGCAGGTCAGCGGCCTCATGCAGATTACGCTCCGGCGGCACCGATATGACCGGCGAGGACATCAGGTTTCTAGCCTGACGCCCAGGATTAATCCAACTCTGGAGAATGCGGAAAAGCTCCTCCTCGACCTGGATCATGGTAAGATCCTTGATGGTGGCCGAGGCAGCACTGGAATGACCACCCCCGCCAAAAACTGCCGCAATCTCTCCTACGTTCACTTCAGGCAAGCGGCTGCGCGCCACCAGGTAAATCCTGTCTTCCATCCGGGCAAGGGCAAATAGCACATTGAGGTTTTCCATGTCCATGAGTTTATGGGCTAACAGGGCAAAATCCCCTATGTACCTATCAGCAGAGGCCCGGGCAATGCAAATAGCGATAGTGTTGATGGTGTGAGTAGTGGCCGAATGGATCAAATCATTTAACAGCGAAATCTGTTCTGCGGTTAATTCACGCGTGAGCATATCGGCCACCATATTCAGGTTGGCTCCCTGCTCAAGGAGGAATCTAGCTGCTTGATAGTCCTCTGGAGTGGTAGATGAAAAAGTGAATGAGCCGGTATCCTCGTAGATGCCCAGGGCAAGGATGGTGGCCTCGTCGGGGGTAAGTTCAACGCCACGCTCTCTGATAATCTCGGTGAGGATGGTGACCGTAGCACCGACTGGTCTTATTACCTCACGGGAGCCAGAGAGATCATCTTCAGAAGCGGGATGATGGTCGTAGATATGAATATCCACTTCCGCTTCTCTTGCCAGGTTCTCGAACCTGCCTATACGGCCCGCCTGTCTTGTGTCTACCAGGATGAGGCGTTGAATATTGGCAAAATCCAGGTCTTTAATTTTGGCAAAATTGAAAAAGTAGAAGGTGGACTCAACCAGGAATTCTCTGAGGTTGTGTTCCTGGGATCCAGGAAACACCATCACCGCCTCTGGGTAGAGCTTCTTTGCGGCAATCATGGATGCCATGGCGTCAAAATCTGCGTTTATATGGGTGGTGATGATTTCCACTTGTCCTGCTCTTATTGCTTATTCTTCAACAGGATTCCTGTTGCCTGTTCGGCCGGTTTATCCAGACGTATTTAGCTATCAGCGGTCAGCGATCAGCAAAAAAAATCTACAATCAAAGAAACGAGGAGTCAGGAGCCAGCAGAAAGCGGCAAATCTTTATCGAGCATCAAATATCTCAAATTCCTCAATTCGAAATTCGAAATCTTCCCGCTGCCTCCTGCCCAGTGTCCTCTGTCGTCTGCCTTCTGTCCTCTGTCCTTTGTCTCCGCTCCCCCGCGTCTATCTCTTATGCCCGCGGATGGTATTTCTTATGCACCTCCCTGAGCCTTTCCCGCGCAACATGTGTATATATCTGGGTAGTGCTTATGTCGGCATGACCCAGCATCATCTGCACCGAGCGCAAGTCTGCCCCACGTTCGAGAAGATGGGTAGCGAACGAGTGTCGCAAGGTGTGAGGAGTGAGTGATTTTTGCATTCCTGCTTGACGCCCATATTTTTTCAACAACTTCCAGAAACCTTGCCTGGTCATGGCAGTCCCTCGATTGCTGACAAAAAGAATCTCACTCACCCTACCCTTCAGCAAACGTAGCCGCGACCCCAATGTATAGCTTCGCACCGCCTCAGTAGCTACCTCTCCCATTGGTACAATGCGTTCTTTGGACCCTTTGCCACGTGCAACCAGAAAACCCACCTCCAGGTTGACGCGCCCAACGGCAAGTGTGATCAATTCGGTAACTCGCAACCCAGTGCCATAGAGAAGCTCTAGCATGGCAGCGTCTCTCTGGCCCAGAGGAAGATCTGGATTTGGCTGGGCCAGCAATCGCTCCACCTCTGCAACACTGAGCACAGTCGGAAGATGGCGCCGGAGTCGGGGCGATGTCAGATTCGCCACTGGACTCTTTTGCAGGTGGCTGTCTCGCACCATAAATTTAAAAAAGCCGCGCATCGCCGAAAGTAGTCTTGCCCTGCTCCTGGGAGCCAAGCCCTGCTCCTGGGCCCGGGAAAGGAAAGCGATGATCTCGGGGAACCGAACCTGGCTCCAGTCATCTATCCCGGTATCTTTAAGGTAACTTAGGAACTTAAGCAGATCGGCGCTGTAGGAGGCTCGGGTATTGGCGGCAAGACCCTTCTCTACAGTAAGATAGTCGAGATAAAGATCCAGATGGGTTTCCATTGCTTCTTGACTAATTCACATTTTGCTCGGGAAAAGCCATCCTAGCCTTTGTTTTTCCAATGAAATCAAAATTTTCCAAAATCGACGAGAACATAGCAGATGCCCCCTATCGAGTCAACCGCAAAGCCCCTTGGCTGCCGCCATAAAGCAGCAGCCACATTTATCATTTCACATCTAGCAGTTGGCATTTAACATTTCAATTTAGCGCCGCAAGCGTACCCGACCCTAGATGTGAAATGACAGATGCAAAATGAGAAATGAGAAATGACTTTTGTAAAATAGTCTTGACCTTGGCTGTTGGTTGTGGCACTTTGTTGGGAGTTTTTGCAGAATTGCCAAACTGTGGATATCTTTAGTAAAAAAGTAGCGAGATAGCGAAATGGGCCGCAGCAACCGTCGCCACCGCTCTGCAAGACCTCGATCCATCAGTGAAAACCTTCAAAAACTGTTTGCCCTTTTCGAACCCAAAGACAAGGCCTTGATAACCATTGATGCCGATCCAGACGCCATGGCATCTGCCATGGCTCTCAAACGCTTACTCTGGCACAAGGTTCAATCAGTCACCATCGCCCACTTTAACGACATCGTCCGATTTGACAATGTCACCATGGTGCGGCTTCTCAAGGTCCCCCTGGCCAAACTGCAGCAAATTAAAGCCCAAGCTTTCTCCAAAACTCTTCTGGTGGATAGTCAACCTCACCATCATGAGGCTTTCTGCGACTTCCACTACGATGCTGTCATAGATCACCATCCCATTACAATGCCAGTAGACGCCCCGTTTGTAGACATCCGGCCCAGCTACGGAGCTACCGCCACTATGATGACCGAGTACTTGCGCTCGGCAAGAATTCGTCCTTCAAAAAGTCTGGCCACTGCCCTTCTCTACGCCATTCGTGTGGACACCCACAACTTTGAGCTACATGCCTTTGAAGACGATGTCAAAGCTTTCCATTACCTCTTTCCGCTTGCCAACATGAATCTGCTCCGTAAGATTGAAATATCCGACATGGGAGTCGGAGACCTCAAGTATTTTCAACAGGCCTTGGAAAGCAAGCGCATCATCAAGGGCAAGATTTTTTCCCACCTCGCTCAGGTCCATTCTCCAGATATTCTGGTACTCCTTGCCGACTTCTTTATGAGATGCCACGAAGTTGGTTGGGTTGTCGTCTCGGGTGTTTACAACAAAAACCTGGTTGTAATCATACGAAATGATGGATTCAGAAAAAATGCTGGTTCCAAGGCGATCAAAGCCTTTGGCAGGTTGGGAAGTGCCGGTGGCCATCGAGCTATGGCCAGGGCTGAAATTCCCCTCGATAATCTGGACGGCCACCTAAGAAAGACAGATCTTGCCGATCTAGGTCGATTTGTGATCCGCCAATTCAAAAAGACCCTGGAGAGTTAAGGAGAAAATGGAGGTTTCAGGTTTCAGTGTTCAGGTTTCAGCTTTATTGTTTTTCCTCCCTGACACCTGACACCCGACACCTGAAATCCTGAGATTTGGTGCTTGGGATTTGTGATTTTGAAACTGGGAACCTACCAGCAGCACTAAGTTTACGATCCATGGTTAGTCTTCCCGTTGTTTTGCTCAGCCAGACCCGCGGCGATCTTTTCAGTATGGTACATCATCTCCTGGATGTGCTTGTCCTTTTTCTCAAGACGTTGCTTTAGGGTACGGTTTTCTTGCCGCAACTGTGACACCTCTGATTTGGCAAAAAAACCACGGATTCTTGCATAGAAAAATGCTGCTCCCGCCCCTACAACAGCTCCAAGAGCCAGACCTATCCACAAGTAAAAGCTTGGATTTTCCACCGGATATTACTCTCCTCCCTCAAAACGAGGAACAGCCACACGGATTATAACTGAAAAGGCCATTTTTCTCCAGTTTCTACCATGATCAGCCGGTGACAGCTACTACTTCTCCAGAATCACCACCTCTATCTTCCCAGCCAGTTGGTCCCTGAAACGCTCGACGTCAGTCTGAGCCCCAACAAAGGCTCCATAGTGCATAGGAACCGCTACCTTGGGATTGAGTGCCCGTGCCGCCTGGATCGCCTCATCGGCCCCCATCACATAGGTACCGGATACGGGCAGTAAGGCGACATCGGCTTCAATTACATTCAATCTGTAAACCTTATGCCTTCTGGCTGACACTTCCGTAAAAAAACACACATAGCACCTGCACCACCGTCGCAGGGCTGCGCCGTGGCGAAAGCAAGCACCATCTTCTTCAGACGACCACGTTTGAGCCAGCTTGACATCCGTTCCTTAAGGATAGGAATCTGATCTCGCGAATTGAGTCCTCGTCCGTGAATGATCAGCACGCATCGCAGCCCCTTGATCACGCTGGAAAGTATGAAGCGCTCCACCGCCTCCCGTGCCTCTGCTGCGGTCATTCCATGGAGGTCAAAATGGGCCTGGATAGAAAAATCACCGCGCCGCAGTTTCGGTAGTAAGTCAGGATCGGCACCCACAACCGCACCCTCTATGTATTCATCAGTATATTCAATATCAAAACTGCCCTCACCGCTCACAAGGTCAACCAGTTGCGCATATGCTTCCAACTCTCCTTCCAGCAGCGGCCGTCTGCTTGGTTTTGACAGCGGCCCAGGGACTCTCTCTTTCACTTTGTTGGATTGTAAAGGCTCCACCCCAGCCATCGCCTCCTGAAACAAACTGTCCTCTTCCTCGGGTCCATTGCCAGACTTCGGCTGGTTCGATGGGCATGATTCCCGCTCCGGCTCAGAAATTGTTTTACCTTCCTTGTTATCCGGTTGGGTTTCAGCCTGAGTCTGCTTCAGCATGTCAGCAAGACAGGAAAAGGGTGTATTGAGGCTATCACTAGAATCAGACTTCGGGGGTTGAGCACCCCGAGAAGTATTTCTTTTGCGTCTCTTTTTCATTGTGAACTCGCACAAATATTGTTCTTTTATAGCATACGAGAATGTGTTATGAAAGCGTCCATGCATCCCCCTAAACTGATTGCAAGTCAGCCTGAACTGGACAAATTTCTCGAATATATCAGCGATGCGAAGCACTTGGCTGTAGATTCGGAATCAAACAGCTTTTTTGCCTACAGACCGCGCGTCTGTCTCATTCAGATCTCGCGGGACCATGAAGACTTTATCCTTGATCCTCTGGCCTTGGAAGACATCTCTCCTCTCGGTCGTATTTTTGCCGACCCCTCGATTGAAAAGGTTCTACACGCGGCAGAAAACGACCTGATCGGTTTTAAAAAGGACTTTCGGTTCCAGATGCAGAACGTCTTTGATACTTCGGTGGCGTGCCGCCTCCTGGGACGGAGTAAATTGGGGCTTGCTAGAATCCTTGCAGAGGAGTTCGGAGTTAAACTGGATAAAAAGTATCAGCGCTGCAACTGGGAAAAGCGACCTTTATCCCCTGAACAGCTTTACTATGCCCAACTGGACACCCACTTCCTCATAGATTTGAGGAATCGGCTTCACGGCGAACTCCTGAAAAAAAATCTCTGGTCCCTGGCGCAAAAAGAATATGCACGGCTGGAGCAAATTCGGTTGAATCCTCCTAAAAAGTGGGACCCAGATGGTTACCTCAGGTTAAATGGGGCCCAGAAATTGCCTGAGCCTTCCCTGCGAGTTCTAAAGGAGCTATCCGCTTATCGAGAGCGTTTGGCCCGCAGTACCAACAAAGCTCCGTTTCGAGTTATGAACAATGAATTCATGGTCAGAGTGGCCCGCGAAATGCCGGGGAATCTGACCTCTTTGCTGCACGTTCGCGGCTTGCCTTTGCGTTTCAAAGGCAAGGGAGCTGAGAGGCTTTTGCGAGTTATTAAAAGAGCGAGGTTTTAGGCTATATCTAGCCAGGCAGGAGCGAGTTTTCCTCCGGGGCGTAGGCCCCTCTGGGCCGGAGGCTGCTGGCGAAAATTAGGCGAGTCAGACTTGTGCCATCGCAACCAAAGGTTGCTCCTACAGTCGATGGAGCTGATAAAGGAGTGGAAAAACTATTGTAAATCCGGATGCTTTCGGGTAAAGTTGCCTGAAAACTCTCAAGAGGGAATTGAAAGGCTCAGATTGTGGAAAGCGAAACCCATATTGATATCAAACCAGCGTTGCACCTCCCCAAAAACTTGAAGGATCATATACTTACAGACCAGAGACTCAGCCAGCACCAGAAGTTTGTGCTCTTTACCCTTTATTACCTAGATTCCAAGGGCAAGTTAAATGAATACGGAACATATGTTCCTCACTTTCTAAACCTGAAAGAAGAAGACTTCCAAAGGAATATCGACGACCTTGTCCGCCACAAATATCTTCGGCTTGACAACAACTCCCTATCCCTCAATATTCGCCCCCTGCGATATGGAGCCAGCCTGTCCGCCTGAAAGCGTTTTCAGGCGATGTCAAATCTCTCACAGAGCACTCCGAGAAATCAAATACAGGAAAATCTCACAGCCCTGTTTTCTTGACAACGGTCAGTCATTGACCTATAAATCAATAACCCTACACGTTCACTAGGAAAGGAAATTCATGGGCGAGTGCTTTCGACTACAGGACGTTTTCAAGTCTTATACGTACGATCAGGATAAAGTGCTTTCTCCTGAGGAAACGGTGGCTCATGTGCGAGAGCGGTTTGCCGGCGTGGATTTGGACATATTGGACAAAACCATGCGCATTGACTCCGGCCGCTTGGACATCCCTGTCTACATAAGCCTCTGTGGCACAGATGCTGTGCCGCTCACCTCCACCAAAAAGCAGATGGGGAAAGGAAATACGGTGATTCAGGCAGAGGCCAGCGCCCTGATGGAACTTGCCGAGCGCTTCAGCTTTTTTTCCTACATCAAAAACACACGCTTTCCCATGGCCACCTACTCGGAGTTGGACGGCAATACCCTACCCATGGAGATGTTGTGGCAGTCGCTTAATGACAACGAGACTGATCCGAAGCTGGGCACTGCTGCACTGAGAGAGTTACCCTTTCGCTGGACCAAGGGGTGCAACCTGACCAGGAATTCTGAAGTGCTGATTCCAATCGACTGGTTTTACACCATCCATGAATACAATGGCCCTGCCGCTGGCAACGCACTTGAAGAGGCCATCCTGCAGAGTTTGTGCGAAGTGGTAGAGCGTCACGTCTCCTCGGTAATCAGCCACGAGCGGATGGTCACCCCAAGCATCGATCCCGCCAGTGTCCAAGATCCAGCAGCGCGGGAACTGCTTGACAAATTTGCCGCTCAATCACTTGAAGTTTTCATCAAGGACTTTTCTTTGGACACTGGAATTCCTACTGTGGGCACTCTGGCCTGGGATCCCAGTACTTTCCCCGAAAGAAGTGAAATCGTTTTCACTGCCGGCACCACCACTAATCCAGAGAAATCCCTCGTGCGTGCTCTCACCGAGATCGCTCAACTGGCGGGAGATTTCCAAAATCGCACCAGTTATCGACCGACCCTCCCCAAGTATAAGAGTTTGGAGGAAGCCAACTACATAACCTCTGCTGCGCCTGTGGTGTCCATAAAAAGTCTTCCCGACCTTACCCACGACAACTTCAAGACTGAAATAGAACGCTGTGTTTCCGCCCTTTCTCGCGTCGGCCTAGAGGTGCTGGTCATTGATGTAACCCACCCACAGCTGGGGATCCCTTCTGTCTATACCATAATACCAGGGGCCCATTTCCGAGATCGTACCAGGGATGCCAGCGTGGTTTTTCACGCTGCCAAGATACTCAGCCAGACCGTTGAGGGACCACAGGCAGTGGCTAGGATCCAAAAATTGATTGAGTCATTTCCCAACCGTTACGATCTGCACTTTTTCATGGGATTAGCCCTGGAATATCAGGAAAAACCGCGGGAAGCGTTGAAGGAGTTTGAAACAGCCTTGGATCTGAATCCCCGCCCACTGGATATAGCCAGCGTCCATACGCATATAGGCGTGTGCCTGAAGGATATGGAAGACTACAAGGGCGCCATCGAGGCTTTGGAACTGGCAAGAGAGTTTGATCCCAACCTTAAGGAGATCTATAATCTGCTGGGTTTTTGCTATTTCACACTCAAAGAGCACGAACGCTCTATTGAGCAGTTCGAAAGAGCCCTGGAGCTCGATCCCGGGTCCGCCATCGACTACGCCAATATCGGCTCAAATCTGCGAGAGATGGGCCATAAAAAAGAAGCCATCCGTCTCTACCAGATAGCCCTCGAAATGGATCCCACCATTGAGTTTGCCCGGGAAAGCCTAGCGCGCCTGGAAGGAGAGTTAGCAGTAAGCGAGTAAGGCAAGACAGGCGAGAAAAGCGAGAAAGGAGATCAAAACTGGAGACAGGATTGCCTTTTTTTCCTTTCTCGCTTTTCCCGCAATGCTCGCCTCAAACGCTATGCTCTGTCCACAAAAAATATGGCCCAGACATCCAAGCCAATCATGGTCACAACCGCCGCCCCTTTGAAAACCATAGCACAGACCCGACCCAGCAGAGCCCCCCACCCCACCCGCATAGCTTTGTCCATCTTTCTCTGTTCCAAATAAGTCATCGAGAATGCCCCCACGAAAGCACCGAAAAAAGCTCCCACTATGGAACCAAAACCAAAGAGCATAGGTGACAACGCAACCGCTCCTAATATCCCGCCGATTACCGTCCCCACCATTGCTTTTTTTGTCCCACCATAGCGTCGGGCTCCCCAGAGGCCTGCGGTAAGATCCAGGAGTTCAGCAACTACCGCAAGTGCTAATAGCCCCAACAGTAATTGTGAGGTAATTATGGCAAAATCTGTGAGCCAACCATAAAAGACGGATGCAACCAGTATTAACCAGGTTCCAGGCAAACCGAGTACTACTGCAATCAGGCCAGCAGGCATTGACAGCATCAGTATGACCAGAACCAGGATTGTCATAACATCCATTAGTAAGACCTGCGGTTAGAGGTAGGAAATATTTCTTCCCTTGGCGGGTCGTAGCCAAATAAAGAACCCGGACCCAAAGGATCCGGCTTTGGACTGCCCCCTGAGGGGGCTACAAAAACGGATCCAGTCTCCCCGGTCAGCACCCAGCATTCAACTATCAGCTATCAAGTCTTTGAGAATATGAACCGCAGAACCGCAGAACAAGGAACCGCAGAATATCGAAGTGAAAAACATTGTCTCATTGCTTTCAAAAACTTCTGCTGTTCGAAATTCCTTGTTCGATATTCGATATTCAAGATACAAAATAGGCTGGATTCCACTCCAAGCACCAAATCTCGAGGTGTCAGGTGTCAGAAATGATAGACCTGAACACTGAAACCTGCATCAGAATCGGCTCGGCATGCTCTGGGGCAGGAGCCGCTGCTGGCATTGTCGCATGAAAAATTTATCGGTCATACCTGCCATAAAATCACGGACCACTTCCGGGGGTGAGTGGGAATCTATGTACTCTTGGGACATACCGCCGAGAAAACCACTGAAAAGTTCGGACTCGCGGTTCTCTTTGGCAATATCCCCCAGATAAAGGTCAAAAAGGGTCTCGAACAGCCGGCCAATCTTGCCCACTTCTCCCTTGATCTTGGGATTTTGATAGATTCTGGCATAGTTGAATGACTTCAACTCCCTGAGAGCTTCCGAAACCTCAGGGCTGAATCCCACCGCATCTCTGTCCACACTGTTCTTGATGACATCTTCCACAAGATTGTAAACGATGGCGCCATTGGTGGTTCCCAGCAAGTTGGCACAGTTTGCCGGGATTTCGTCTCGGTTTACGAGATTGAGCCTGATTGCATCTTCTATATCACGACCGATGTAGCTAATTGTGTCTGCAAGGCGCACCACACAGCCTTCGAGGGTCATTGGTGTCAGAGTTGCTTCTGGTTCATTGCTTTTGAGGTCCATTTCCCTGTCGAGGTCTTCGAATGTCTTGCCCGGTTGAGGCCGCAGGCTTTGTTCGTGGATCTCACCATCATGGCAAAGAATACCGTCCAATACTTGGATGGATAGGTTCCAGCCACGACCTTTGCGCTCGATGCGGTCGAGAGACCGTACACTCTGAACGTTATGTTGGAAGCCACCGATGCCATGACGTTGGCAGATAGCCGAGAGATAACGTTCACCGTCGTGTCCGAATGGGGCGTGTCCAATGTCATGGCCCAGGGCAATAGCCTCGATGAGATCTTCATTCAATCGGAGGAAACGCCCTACATCCCGTGCAATCTTGGAAAGAAACTGAACGTGTAAGACCCGGTGAGTAATATGGTCATTGTCAATCAGGTAGAAAACCTGCGTTTTGTCAATGTAGCGGGTGTAGGCCAGAGAATGGAGAATCCTGTCTGCATCGAGTGAAAAATGCTGCCGGTGTCCCCGTTCAACCCGTTCTTCAGATCGCCTCCGGACCGCTGTGGTACTGAGGGCGGCGTTCGGGGAAAGCATGCTCTCTTCCCGCCGTGTGAGTTCTTTCTTGGCTCCCAGTAGGGGCGAAATTCTTCTTTCCATGATCAACAACCGTCCTTGTCTATTAACAGTCTGAGTTGACCGATCCTGAGATTGGCGGAATTACCAGCTCGTGGGTAAGCACCTGTACCCGCCAGGGATGGAGCATAGCGAACTGTGCACTTTCGAGACGAGGGGTCGATAGACCTTGCGTTTTATCACAAGAATCCCTTAATCTTTTGTCTTATGCCAGTTATTGGAGAGAGCTGCGATAATATCGAGATCCGCTTCCACAAAATCGTACTCCTTCATTTCAGGCACGGTTACCCATTGTACCTGTTCATGTTCCTCCAGCTCCAGGGAACCACCAACAATCGTACACCAGAACGCCATCAGTTCGATGAAGAAGTCCGGATACTGATGGTGTACCGTGCAGAAGAGTTCCTCAACTCGAACCTTCAGATTAAGCTCCTCCTCTATCTCCCGGCGCAAGCAGGCTTCCGGAGTCTCACCTTGCATTATTTTGCCCCCAGGAAACTCCCATTGCCGGCCAAAGCGCTTGCTCCTGCCTCGCTGGGCGATAAGTATCCTTTGCTCTTCTTCTATCAACGCTGCGGTCACGAGGCCCATTCAACCTTTCCTCTCTACCTGAGCGCTTCTAACGAAGCAAATCTATGTGTTTGGACTATGCCCCAATGCTACATTCAAGTCAAGTCGTGGCGCAGATCTAGGGTGGTAGACGATTGATTGGGTAATTAAGAAATGGGGGTATTCAGGAGTTTAGGGAAACGCTATGCGCTCTGCGCTTTGCGAGTAAGGACACACCTCACCCTGGCAGGGGTTAGAGACGAGCCTGCCTGGGCGCACTAATCCTAGCCCGGATGTTTCACGAATTGATGTCGCGAGACCGTGAAGATGGGCGTGCAACCGGACAACCGCAGGGGGTTGGATCCGAGGCGTACCTGAACGGTACGTCGCAGGGGAGCCTGTCCTGAGCCTGTCGAAGGAACACCCGAGGACGCCCGGAAGGACGGTCATATCCGCGGTCGCAGCAGTCAACTCGTGAAACATCCGGGCTAACACTGGTTTGCAACCAGCTTCCTGTGTCCTGTCTTTGTTCCCTGACTTACCTACGAGAGCGTTTGGAAGCCTTCAAGGGGTTGAGCTTCACCACTTTCTCGGTTCCAGACTGGATGTGGGTGGCGAGATTGCAGGAGCCGTTTTTCCACTTGATTTGGGGGTCGGGGCAGGATTGGCAATAGGTGCCTTCTGATAAGGTCGAGGCCTTGCCACAACCTTGGCAGGATTCAACCACGGGATAACAGGTGCCACCATTAAAACTGCAGCCCTGCTTACCCATGAAAAAGCATTCTGTGCCTACTTTGATCGTTTGACAGAGCATGATCTGTCCCTCCTCTACTAGACTGTGTTCAGATTGAATTACCATCTTCGTCCAAGAAAAAGCCGGAGCGTTACATCTACCGATGCGAACCCCGGCGCAAAAGTCTACGATTTATAACAGAAGTCCTACTATCTTCCAACCACTGAAATATTATATAATTTTTTGTATTTCTACAAAAATACGATTAAATTTCCTTTTTATCCCCTATTCCACCAAAATTCTCTTTATTACACAAATTATCTTTAATATTTACCCATAGTCTGTCGAGAGTACGGGTCAAAACTCATTTCTACTATTACTACTTTTTCTATTTCTTACCCTTTAATAGAAAAACAAGACATGCTAAGATTGGTCGCTCTAGGCTATCTTACCGTGGCTTATCGTAAAGGAGCGAGTCGGCCCATAAAGAACTGAGGGGCAAGAATGTAAACCAGCATCAACTCGTCTCTCTGAATGGTCAGAGTCTGTTTTTGGAGCACTGATATGAAAGTAATCAAAGCGGTTGTGGAAGACAAGACTTTGAGCCCGGCGGAGAAAGTGCTTTTTGCCATTCTCTACTGCCGCAAGGAAGGAAATGAATGCACTCTATCTGTCCAGGAACTCGTCCATTACCTGGGAGTAGAGTTGGAGGCCATGCACGAATCCTTGCAGAACCTGGAGCAAGAAGGGTTCATCAAGTTTAAAGAGGATTGCAGTATCACTGATGCCAGCAGCTTTCTCTCATGCGCGGTTTTGGGAGAAGGCCTCAAACACAAAGAGCCGGATGTTCCCCGTCCATGAATCTGAAGTCTACTGCTAAAGCCCGTTTCCTTCTCCACTCCACCGCAACCGGGGGCGCTCTCCTGATGCTGGCATCCGCATTCCTTTTCGCGGTGCTCGACGGCTTGATCAAACTTTTGGGACCGCCATTCCGCATCTGGGATATCGCCTTCTATCGTTTTGCCGGTGGTCTCGCCATCCTCGTGCTCATTATTGGACGAAATCACAATCCCTTTGCCGGCCACAATCGCAAACTCTTAATTATCAGAGGAATCACCGGTTCCTGTGCTTTTCTCGCACTTGTTACCGCGATTCGCCTGATCCCCATTTCCACCGCTTTAGTCCTTTTCTTTTCTTTTCCAGCTTTCGCCGCCTTCTTCTCGCCCTTATTTTTCAAGGAACCCATTACCGGGGCTGAGATTGTATCCGTAGTGATAGCCCTTGTTGGGGTGGCGCTTCTCTTCGATTTTCGACTTCAGGGCGGACTTTTGGGCCAGGCCATGGCTGTTTTGGGCGGAGCCTTCGCTGGACTCACTGTTGGCATCATTAAAAAGTTACGGGAAAAAAACGGCCCCGTTGTCATCTATCTTTACTTCTGCCTCCTTGGTAGTGCTATCTCTTTTCCAGCCTTTATCGCTCATCCCCAGATTCCCCAGGTTACTTCAGAATGGCTTATGCTGGGAGGTATTGTATGCTCTGCTCTGGCCGCCCAACTTCTAATGAACCAGGGATTCCGCTATTGCAAGAGTTGGGAAGGGGGACTTTTCTTGATGGCCGAGGTAGTTTTCACTTCCATTCTTGGTATCCTCTTCCTTGGCGAGCCAGTAACGTGGCGCTTCTTGACCGGGGGTTTTCTGGTGTTGGGCAGTGCCGTAGCTCTCAACCGCGGTAATGCCCGTAGAATTTCCTACCGAGGTATTCCTGGGGAGAAGCAAGCAATCTCAAAGAACCTATCTATTCCCAGTTGAGCAGAGCGCCATATCTTATTGGTCTTCAAGTGATTCAGTTTCGCTGTCATTGATAGTCATTTATCCACCAAGGTGGCCGTCACTACGCTACGCTGTCATTATGGTGTTGAAACAACGTAATGACGGCCGTAAGGCCTAATGACGGGCGACAAGCCCGAATGACCTAATGACAGTGCGTTGTTATGATAGTGACTCTTGAATCTGTGTGGCGAAAGAAACATCCAGTCCGTAACTGGCCCTATTGCCCATTGCCTGCCTCTGGGATACACTTCGGATAAGCAAACATTTGCATCATATCTCCTCGAGGAGATAAACCGTGTCTGAATCTGAAAAAACATTCAAGCGCTTACCCCGACACCAAGGACTCTTTTATGACCCCTGCCGGGATCGAGGGCCCAAGAAACACCGGTGCCCTGATTGTCATTTCTGTCAAGAGTGCTCACCATCGCGCTGCAATGTCTGCCGGGAAACTGGCACCAAACCCGAATGCAAACTTTCCCTCCAAGAACAAGTTGCCCTCTACGAACAGACTAACACCGAAAAGTAGTAGTGATTTTAGATTTCAGTATGGAGATTTCAGATTGTTGTAAGTTGAAACTGCAGAAATCCGCAATCCGCAATCTAAAATCTCTAACTTGCTTCTTTTAGAAAGAACTGGGAAGGCTGTATTCCGAGCACGGAGGGATGGAGGCATTTGACAATTTGCCTCTCATATGAACCGGTTTTCTGATCCCGATCTGCAAGATTCAACTCCTCACTGCCTTTAAGACCACCCTGACCGTCATCAACCAGCAACAATACTTGGGGCCGTGTTCTTTCGGACTCGCTTGGATAATCAACCACAAGCCCTAATTCTCCATTATCCAGTTTTAGTACTGTCCCCACCGGATACAACCCCATCATGTTGATGAATGTCTTCAACAAGACTGGATCATATTCTATTCCTACCTTTTCCCACATCATTCTCAATGCTTCGTCCGGGCTGAAGGATCTGGGACGGTAGGCTCGTTCCGCAGTCAGGGCATCATAGGTGTCTGCGATACGCAGGATCTTCCCGAAGAGCGTCAAGGTTTCGGTAAAATGAAGTCGCGGATAACCACTGAGATCATAGTTCAGGTGATGTCCGAAAGGTCCCAGAACAACCCTCGATCTCATGTCGCGAGAGGCATGCAGCCTGAGAACCCTGTGTACACCTATCAAGGGATGCCTGCGAATATGTTCCCACTCTCCGGTATCCAGCATGTCTGGCTTGGTGATTATGTCCTTGGGCACCTCTACTTTGCCCAAATCGTGAAACATGCCGCAGATGGCAAGTTGCTCGAGAAAACTCTGGGACAACCCGATACGTCTCCCTAGGCTCATGGAGAGCAGTGCCACATTTACCGAATGAGTGTAGGTGTAATCATCGTAGTCTCGAATCGTTGATAAGCCCAACATCAGGGTCTCGTCCTCCAGAACCAAGTCCACCATGGTCTGGGCCAGACGCCTGGCCTTGCGTATCCCGGCAACGCTTCGTTGGGAAACTTTCTTAGCCACCTCTTTAACTGCAGTCAAAGCCTGCAAGTAGGTTTGTTTAGCCTTTTCTTTGCGCCGCAATTCAATATCCGGGGAAATGTCGTCCATTTCCCGGAGGATCTCTAACCACTGCAACCCATTATCTTCCAGTTGGCGCTCCAGCCAGGATGGGGGATCTTCTCGCATGGCGGCCTCATCAAGAAGCCTTGCAAAGATAATAAAATCTTTGAATGAGGCCTTCCTGAAGGTAGGAAGGAATCGTAGCCCCTGGAGTCCTCGTTGCGGAAAGTACTCCATCATTTCGTTGATCAGTGGAAAGGTCTCTCTCCGATACAAAAGCTTTTCACCCTGCAGAAAGAATCTTCCCCGCCAAAGCAGAATTTCCAACTCCTCGCCGCCAGCCATTTGGGCAAGGACTTTGCCAAATTGAGCAATGCACTCCTTCATCAATTGGTTGTTTTCTTGATGGATCCTGACCGTATGGATCATGTGGTGGAAGGCCTTGATAAACTTTCCCCCCAATTCCATCAGTTCTGAATCTTGAGCCGACAAGGCATCACTCCTTACTTTGATGACCCGGGTCCTGCATGACCTTTCGGGCTATACGCCGGACGCCTGGCTTGAGGCTTCGGCTGGCATCTTCCAGCACCTGCTGAGCTCCCTTTATTCTCATTGCCTGCAAGGCAAGGGCAGCACCCTGCCGATAGGCGGAACTACGCAGATCTGGCATCCAGCCTCGACCGAGAAGGGTTTGGCGCAAGAATGGAATGGAACGCGGTGAGCCGCACCGGCCAAGGGTCCTAAAACATGCAATGATGTGTTTGTCATCCGAGCCTTTGATTTTGCCTTCCTCAAGATACTGCAATAGAAGGGTCTCGCTGGCTTCGTTCCTTTCTTGTCCCAGATGGTGCAAAATCAGGCGGCGCACAGAGTCGTCCTCATCCTCAATAAGATGGAAGAGTTCTTTAATGCTGGCGGGACCCCTACGCAATAGCCCCTTGACCGCCGCCTCGCGAACACGTGCCGACGAATGGTGAACCATCTTCGATAGAATCTGTATGGGTTTTTCTCCGCCTAGACTCCCTACCACCTGAACGAGCTTCAGTACCAGATCTTCCTCTGGACGATCCAGCATGGCCTCCAAGGGGCGAAGATCACGGGAGGCCAGAGAAAGGATCACCTCCGTGAGCATCTGTTGCAGTCGTAAAGACGGGGTCTGAAGCAGCATGGCGCCGAGAGTGTGGATGGCTTCGGGTTGGAGTACCAGGAGGATTTCTTTCATTTTTTCTATCTGCCCGGTATCCATTTCCGACCATGCTGCTTGCAATGGTCGAAGGGTTTGGGAACTGGAAGCAGTGAGAAAAAAGCTATCAATAATAGGTATCGCCCACGTTGTTTCAGACTCGCAAATGTGGCGCACGTGGTGCAGGCTCTTGAGAATTTTCAGGGTAACCTCAAAATCTCTTCGCGCCAGTGAATCGTGGAATTCCTCTTCCAAGGACTCGAGAATAGGGTCGAAATTCTCTTTCTCTCTAAGTTCCAGTAAGCTATCCAGCACGGCGTTCAAATAGTCTGCTGTTGGATCTCGCTTTTCTTCGAGACGAACCATCTCCTGGAGCTCCGCCTCCTCCTCTGGCGTGAGCTCCAGAGTTGTTGGATCTATTGAGGCAACACCCTCTGATTCTGAGGCCTCTGGCTCCTCTTCTTCAGACAATACCGAGCTTATATCTTCCTTTGCAGGCGGTATCGTAAACTCAGCTTCCGGTTCCGCCCCCCAAAATTCAGCCACATGGTGCTGGATATGTGGCAACTCAGCTTCCCAAAGGGCTGTTACCAGATCCCCCTCGGGTTCGTCTGATAGGAGCCGGTATTTGTTTAGAATCCGCAGGAATTCTTCTATCTCTTTCGCCTCGATTCCATCCTGAAACTCCAACCACTGAATGCCATCGCGGAAGAGAGTAAAAGGCAAATTACCGTCCTCGGGGGGCTCTGTTAAGATCGCCTCTCCCTGAAAGATAAGTCGGTCTTTATCTAATTCGAACCTGAGATTGCCGTGCGCTTGCAGGAAGGTTTCAAGTTGCTGCCAGAACCGCTCCATAGCTCTCGTACAATTGATATGATTTTCAGGATAAAGGGAATAGTTCTTCCTGGCGAGCTGCAAGCTGGTGAGCATATTTTCTGCTGCCTGCCACTCATCGTCAGCTCTGCCTGGGCTACTGGGTCTTGGCTGCGTTTCTTTTACTGTTGCCAACAGACTATCCCCTTGACCTTTAGGAAAAACTCCTAAATCCCTTAGATTTCAACTCTTTTCGAAAATCTGACCCTTTTCCGGGTGCTTTCCAGGACAGGAAAAGGGTTGTAAAATTGTGTGCAAATTCTGGACCAAACGGGCTAAAAGGAGTGTAGAAGCCCCAAAACTGCCATCCAGGTCACCATCACCGCTGCCGCCGGCTTATAAATATGCCGGTAACTGGCTGCCAGGCTGGCCTTGAAATAGTCTTTAGTGACCAACAGGCAAATATGAACCGGCGACAGCATCATGCCCACATACCCTGAGACATAGGCAAGGGAAGCGTGAAGCAAAAAGTCGAGTGGCGACAGTCCGACAAAGAGGGGGACGAGAAGTGGAAAGGTGGCACCTACAAAACCAATGGTGATGCCTGTGATCAGGCCTGAAATAAAAGGCATGGCCACGACAACTATGAGAACCGGAATCTGGTAGTGAACCATTTCTTCTCTGATCTCTAAAACGGCCTGACTGTCTATCAAGGCTCCCTTGAAGGCCATGATCCCACAAATAAGGAGAAGCATAGGCAGGGTGTTGCGATCAACCAGAGCTGTCCAGAAATCGTTAAAGCCTAACCCATTGACCCACATTACCCAAATTACGCAAGCCAACAGTCCAAACAGCAGCGGCATGGCGGCTGGAAGCTTGATGCTCACGCCGAACCACAAAGTTAGGCTCCGCAATAAGGCAAAAAAACCGATACAACCAACTACGACCAGAATCGGCATAGTTTCCCAGAGAAAAGGGACCAGGTTCTGTACTTTGAAACTCCGCGAGCTATTCCTGTCTCTGGTCTCACGCAGCGGTCTCAAGAGAAAAAGTGTGCCTGCTGCGATGGAGAGAAGGGTGAGTGGCGCCTGGATAAGAATAAAGCGCCACATCTCCACTTGCAAAAGACTCACCGCCAGAACCACCCCAGGGTAAAGTGGCCACCAGAACTCCCAGATGTGGCGAAACCAGTAGTTGACCGCCGTTTTTCGGTCTTGTGACAAAGAGCATCCAGCCACTGCTGTTTCCACCATGGGTGCTGAAAACAAAGCTCCACCCGGCATGGGTAAAAGCCCGATAAGGGCAGGCATGACAACAGTCACAGTGGAAGCATCTTGCACGACGGCAACAAAACTGCTCACAATTCGATCAAGTTGGCCGGAGGCTTTCATCAATTGACTCACTATCAGGATAAGGCAAATGATCGCCACCAACTGCAAGGTCTCCGCACTGGAAAGACTTGCCAGCAAACTATGAGTGATCTGTATTGGCGATTGCCCCATCCAAAACGCTACAGCCACCGCACCAACAAAAAGACAAAGGCTGAGATGAACTCGCAAGCGGTTCAAAGCCAGGATAAGGCCAAAGCAGCAAAGAACTTTGATTAAGGCTGGTAATTCCATAGGGTTTAAAATCCAGGAGCCAGGAGTCAGGAACCAGGAACCAGAAGAATTGAGCATGGGGCATAGGGCATGGAGCATGGGGCATGGAGCATGGGGTAAAGGCAAAATCCTTCACTCTATGTCATTTGCTCCACCTGTCTTTAGCGACTCCACCTGAACTCGTCAACAGCTCTTGTTGCGGGGCTGCCAGCTGCTCTCTGCCTCCTGCCTGCTCTTTTAAAATCTGCAATCTACAATCTGGCATGTATCTACCTTAGGTTACGCTGGCGCAAGATAGCAGAAAAAGGAGGTACGGGAAAGGAAAAAGGAGGTGAGATATGGGATTGCGCCCGCCCGCCTCGCCTTGCTCGCATGGCGGGCGGGGATTGCGGATTTGGGAATTTAGGGATTGAGGAATTTTGAAAAAAGCATAGGGCAGACTACACAGAACGAAAGACGGGCGCGGGGAGGCGGAAGTTGAGGAAAATTACAAATCACAATGACTAAGGATTTAGGTGTCAGGTGTCAGGTGTCAGGGAGGAAAAGCAAAAGAGCTGAAACCCGAACACTGAAACCTGAAACCCTAAGATACGGTGTTTGGGATTTGGGAACTAAAACTGGTAATGTTCGGCCACAATGCGTTCCACTTCTTCTTCTGTGGGCATGGTGTCTATATAGCCGGCCTGATACTGGTTTCTGAACCATCTAAAGAGACTCACCGTTTCATTCACCAGGATAATTTCGGGGATATCCTCTCCCTCATGGGTTTTTATGTGTCGGTTGTACTGACCCAGCATACTGACCACATCATAAAAGGTGGCCGGCTCTCTTTTGATTTTCTTTTTGAAGGATCTCCCTTCACTTGGATAAATTGACTTCGGCTCCGGATTTGCTGAGATGTCCAAGCGCTGAAATGGTCTTCTCACTGCCACTTGCCACTTCCTCGCCTCTACCATCATTCTCGAGATTAAAGGCCCAGCCCAATCATGGGTCTGGTGTCCTTGTGGGCAGGCTGAGAAAAACTCCACCACCGAGGGTCCACTGTAGGCGATGGCTTCCTTCAGAATCTTAATGGCGTAGAAAGGATTGTCGATGCTGAGCTTGGCCGCATACACATGGGAAATACCCATGGCCTGGCTGACGATACGCCGATGCAAGGTGGTCTTGCCCCCAATCACTTGCCCTATGGGAGAGGTGGAACGATCGCAGCCGTAACGGGTGGCGCCAGATTTTTGCGCCCCGGTGTTCATATAGCCCTCGTTATTGTAGATCACCCAGGTGATGTCGTAATTTTCACCCAAGGCATAGTTGAAGGGACCATTGCCGATATCGTAGATAGCACCATCACCAGCGAATACTATGATTTTACTCAGCACCTCACTAAAGCCGTTGAGATAGGCCTGATCCAGACTGAATTTAGCTCCCAGAGCTGCTGCAGAGGCGGTGCCGAAGCCGTAGTGACCCGCCTGGTAAATCCGGTCGTTGAAGGGATTGGCCAGCTCTGATACTTCACTGCAACCGGTGGCGTTTATGGTGTAGATATTGAAGCCGTGATCCAGCATGTGGTCAATGGCTCTCCGGCTTTGTTCCGAGAGAACCTTGATACCCTGGTAGAAGGTGGCGATTCCCTGTGGATTGTTGCGCAAGGATTCAGCCGCAAAGAACGTTAGCAAGCCGATTGTCCCCTCACTACAACCAGGGCAAAGGGTGTGTCTGCCTGGATAGAGTTTTGAAAAGACAAAAAGCACCTGTTGGTTGAGAGCCATCTTGCTCACATGAGAAGCCGCCTCCAGGGTTTTATCGAAGTCCTTATATTTATCAGGGAGAAAGTCGGCTTCAGTGACATTCATTTTGTCTACCATTTTCAAAGCATCGGTGGGACATACATTGACACAAATGGCGCACCCCTTACAGGCTCCGGGAATTACGTCGATATTCATGGCAAACCGCTCCCATGGTATTCCTTTGGGCGGCTTCTTAAATATTCTGAAATAGCGCTCCGCAGCCTCCGGGATGGGCCGGTCGGTAATGGTGGAATAGAGTGCCGAGTCTGGACAGCAAGTGACGCAAAGGCCACAGGAAGTGCACTTTGAGGCATCATATACCGGAAGCATGCTACCGACATGACTCATGTCTCGGTGTCTACTGGTGGCGGCAGGCACCACAGGCAGGAACTTGTCCCACGGAACCCTCCTCCCCTCGACGATTGGCTGGACTATGTTTTCATGGAAAGTCTCCCGGTAGTTCGCCATGAGGTTCACCGGCTTGATGGTTCCCAGTTCATCTTTCTCGGTAAGGGCAACAGGAAGACCGGCTGCTTTATGATTCTGACCGAAATTCTCGGGCTCAGCCACCTCGTAGGGAACGCACGTCGTATCTATTCCCTGAACGAGTTCTGCTGGGGAACCTGATGAGGCCATCGCGGCTCCATATTTAAGGAGTGTAATGTTGGACTCAATGACCGCTTTTCCCTTTTTTACTCCTAGTTTTTCCTTAAAGATACCTTTCAGGCGGGTCTCGAATTCTTCCTCCGCCAGAATCTGTTTTTCTTTGTTAATGAGTCCCAAAATGGCAGCACCAGGCAAGTTCCGGTTCAGGTTCTGGAGGGCTGCCCTGGTAGCATCGATGGCCATCAGTTTGATCTGCCGCTCCGCAATCAATTCCTGCACATGAGATGGAAAAGATGCCAAGATTTCATCACTGCTCCTTGAACTGTTAATGACAAACAGCCCATGTTGCTTAAGACCTCCCACATATTCCTGCAGGATATGGCCGGAGGCAAATTTCTCATTGAAAAAAGCCAACACATCGTGTTCCGTAAGTTCGGAGCTATTGCGAACAGGATGATTACTGATGCGCATGTTCATAAAGACGGCCGACCCCTTCCTCGCTGCCCCGTATCGCGCTCCTGACTGGACATATTTGCAGCCATCGCCCTTGTCCTGGGCGTAAACGAGTGCCGCTGTCTCCAAGGCGGTTTTCACGCCTTCGGCACCGATGCCGATGAAGGTCATGCCAAGTTCCCGCTCCTGATATTCGGGGAGTTGCTTCGCCTTGAGAGTGTAAGGGCCTTCGATGCCAACAAAGAAATCCCGATGAAACTGACCCCGCTTATCCTCCAGACATGCCTTCATATTCTCTATGACCGCAGCAACGTCGTACTTGTTAAAGTCCTTGCCACCCAGACCGTACACTCCGTGTAGCAACGTGGGCATGTCTTGCCGACCATAGACCTGGTGTTCCTCCTTTCCCTCACGGCCGGCACGATTGGAAACTTGCAGGGCCGTTTGAATATCAGCCATAAGGAGCTGGTTGTGTGCCATACCACTTCGCTCCAGCACGGTGATAATCTTGGCATTACGGACACCATAGGCAAGTTCCTCGTAACAAGGAGGGGTAAACAACACAGGCCTCACGAGGCCAACTTTCAAGCCTTTCGTCTCCCGATAGTAATCAATCACATCTTTGATCACTCCCGCCCCTGATCCCATGATCATGAGGACCATATCGGCATCCTCGGTGCGGTAACACTCCACCACTTTGTGGTTGGTGCCCAGAATTTTGTTCATCATGTCCATCGTGGCAACAAAACACCTTTTGAAAAATCGGTAGGCCAGGTCTTGTGCCACCTGCCCTTCCATGGTCAGATCGGTGTCAGTAAAGGTGCCAGAGAGGTATCTTTGCTCGAAATCGGGCTGATAAAGGCGGTTTGCAGGTCCGACAAAATATCTGAGAAAAGTATCAGAGAGGAGTTTGATGTTCTCCAAGGCATGGCTCTTGATGAAACCATCGCCGATGACCATACAAGGGAGCATCACCTGTCGCACCTCTGTTACTTTAGTGGCAACGGCGACCAAGTCGTGCAGTTCTTGATTGTCCCCGCTTACCAGTTGAGCCCACCCCACATTCCGCACACCATAGAAATCGGTGTGACCACAGTGAATGCTCAAGGATCCTTTGTTGACCTCGCGGGCCATCACCGTCATCACAACGGGCAGCCTCTTGCCGGCCACTGAAAAAAGGTTTTTCGTCTTGAGCACCAACCCCTGGGACGATGTATTGTCAGCATAGCGTCCCCCTTGGGAAGCCATGGCCTCCACGGCTGCAATGGCCGACAGTTCATCACTGGGCTGAAAATACATCAGTTCATGGCCGAAGAGATTTTTCTTTCCGTCGGCAGCGGCCTTGGCAAAATCCTCGGCAATGGCTGTGGAAGGCGTTATGGGATAGCCGCAGAGCCCATCCACAACTCGCTCCAACACAGAAAGCGCTGCATGGTTTCCGTCCAGAAGTACTTCGTGCCGGTCCCGCATCTCCTCAATCATTTCTTTCGGAATGGAACCTATGTCAAAGTCAAAGATGTTTTTGGCATCAAACCTATCCCACTCGGCCTGCCAGTTGAATTGTAGCTTTTTCAATTTCTCTTGTCTGAGCATGTAAAATGGCAACTGATGTTGCAATGCTTCGATATCTATCCGCGGGGCCATAGCAAGTTTCTCCTCAAGGTCATAAGAATTCTTATTTCCTGTAGTCCAATCAGTGCGCTCATGGGTTGAAGAACTGCCATAGTAAAACAACCCAACCCTGCAGAGCCCGGATCAGGGTCGCCTTGTTTCTGCAAATCCTAAAGCAGGAAATGTAAAGATTTGCCCTCTCAGGTGTGAGGTAGTAGAGGGGTACCGTACACTGTGGAAAACACCCTTGGTAAGGGAAAGTCAATTCTAGTGCAGAAGCCTTAAGTTGTCAACATTTCCGGGCTAGCCCAGATATTTCATGAATCTCCTACTGCGACCGTGGATATGGACGTCCTTCCGGGCGTCCTCGGGCGTCGGACCCTGCGACGTACTGCTCAAGTACGCCTCGGATCCAACTCCCTGCGGTTGCCCGGTGGCACACCCTTCTCCACGGTCTCGCGACGGCAATTCATGAAACATCCGGGCTAAGACAGACTTTGAAAGAATCCCATTACGGTTTGGTGGAATGTCTGAGCACGTTCAAGGTAAATGAGATGACCAGTATTGGTGAAGGGCTTCAACTGAGCTCCAGTAATGCGCTTCGCCAACATTCGGCCGTTTTCTGCCGGTACCAGCTGGTCACAATCCGCTGTGAGAATAAGGGTCGGGGTTTGAAGACTGCCGAGGCGGTCGCAGGCATCGAAGCTGCGGATCGCCCCCAGTTGTCTCTGCAGAGCGTAATCCGGCTGCAGGGGAGCGTTTAGCTGCCGTTCTCTGTAACGTTTCAAGGAATCCGAGCCACTGTGCAAGAATGCAGGCGTGACCAAGAGGGTGAGGTTCTTGTCAATAATCCCCTCAGGCGAAAGACCCGCGTTATTGGCAAATCCTTGAATGACCTCAGGAGCTGGTGGGATACGCTCACTGCCGCCGCAGTGGGTGCATCCGAGTACCAGACCAGAAATTCGCCCTGGGTGACACAGTGCCAGCTCCTGAGCTATCATCCCACCCATTGATAACCCCACCACAAAGGCTCGCTCTTCTTCAGCAGCATCCAGAACAGCTGCGGCATGATCCGCCATATCCGCGATCCCATAAGGTCGATCAGGCATGCTGGAACGACCTGCGCCCATATTGTCAAAGACAATCACCCGAAAGTGAGGAGACCAGGCACCGATACTTTCTTCCCACGTCCAGGTGCCGCCGCTGACCCCACTGATCAATAGCAGAGGTTCACCTTCTCCGTGACTTTCCCAGTAAATTTCAATATCACCCACGGCTGTGTGTGGCATGAATCAACTCCAGATCCCGGCTTGCGCCTTAAGGTCATTTGGCTTCGCCGTCATTTCTTCGCGCTCGCTTCGCTCCGCTCAGTCCCGCAAGCGGGTCCCTAGTTTGGCCTTACGGCCGTCATTAAGCGGAATTCACTCAATCAACTCCTTCCTTTTTTCCTGAGTTAGGGCCAGTTCCAACTGCCAATCGCGATTAGCGTACTCATCGTTTTTCTTGATTAGCAGCCAGTCTTTGGGCGGACCTTTCCCTCTGGGCTTGAGCTTCCTCAGGGTAAATCCACCTTGAAGAAGTCTGCCATGCAGGATAAAAGAAAGTTTGTTTGCAGTCGCTTCCAGCAGCTCGAACTCACCCTCATCCCAAATAACCACGGCGCCGGCGCCATAACTCCCTTCGGGAATGATGCCCTCAAAATGAATGTACTCCAGAGGATGATCTTCCACCTCCACCGCTAGTCTTTTTTCCGCTGGGTTCATAGAAACCCCTTTGGGAATGGCCCAGGACTTGAGAACGGTTCCAATTTCCAACCTGAAGTCGAAATGCAACCGTGAAGCATGATGTTCGTGTACCACGAACCTGTAACTCATGTGACCAGCACCTTGCAGGGCAAACCTAATAAGACAACATATAGTACGAACCCTATACTATCTTTCCAGATTGAAAACCCAGGGTCAAATTATTTTTATTGGCAAAACAGCCCGGCCTAGGCGGATTCGAAATGTAAGGAAGGTATTCCATTTTATTGTAGTTCGCTCGCTAACCCCGTCCGCCTCTGGCGGACTGCGGGGAATGCGCGCGCTGGAGCATTTTTATGACCGATCAGAAAAGTGATCATATATAACAGACCCCATACTCTTGACATTGTAAAGAAAAAGGGTTCTCGTAGACTAACTAATGACTTTGTAGTTGTATTGCGCCTTCCCGTTACCTTGACAGGAGGGTAATACAGTGGATATTTTTAAGGATAAGTAATTTCAAGGTTGGTCTATTCTAGCGAGCTGGAATACTAAATCTTGTTGCGTTGAAACGATCTGGAGGTCTTGATGTCTTTCACTCGCGAGGGTCTCGTCTTCTTTTGGTCTTTGAGCCTTTTGCTTGTTTTTGGCGGTTGTGCGCCCACCAAACCGGCCAGAGTATCAGCAGTGGCGTATACCGCCGAAGACGTTTTCATCGCAGCTACCAAGCAATCCGATCCTACCATCGTTCGCGCCGGTACCCCAGCTTACCTTATGCTCGTTGACGGCCTTATTGAGGCCTATCCTGATAATAGTAAGTTGTTGACTGCTGGCTGCCAGGCTTACACAGCGTATGCCTCCTCTTTTGTAGAGGACACTGACCCGAAGAAGGCGGCAGCACTATATGCTAAAGCCAAAGTCTACGGTTTCAGAGCTCTATCGAAAAAGGAAGATTTTCAACAGGCTGTGACAGGACAGGTGTATGACTTTGTGGCTTTCTTGAAGCAATACAACAAGCAGGACGCACCATCCCTCTTTTGGACCACCAGTGCTTGGGGTAAATGGATCAGTCTTAATCTGGACAGCGTGGAGGCCCTGGCTGACATGGCCATGCTGGAGGCCACCATGCAGAGGACTCTTGAACTGGATGATTCATTCTACTACGGCAGTCCCCACCTCCTCATGGCTGTTTACTTTGCGGCCAGACCTGACATTATTGGAGGAAATATAAACAAAGCTAAAGAGCATTTCGACAAGGCTTTTTCTCTGGGAGCTGACAAGCTCCTCTCGGCGAAAGTGCTGTTTGCCAGATACTATGCCGTCCGGCTCCGAGACAGAGTTCTTTTCGCAAAAACCCTTCAGGAAGTGATAGACGCTCCTGTTGATGAGGTTCCTGAGCTGACCCTCGCAAACACACTGGCCAAGGAGAAGGCCAGAGAAATGTTGGAGAAAGTGGATGACTACTTTGGAGAACTCCCCTAGACTAGCCAATCAACAACACTTCGGAATTATCAGAATCAGATTCTTTGCCGTAGGTATTTTGCTGTTTTTTATCACGCTCGTTTGTCCATTTCCCCTCCATAGTGCTCAGCCGCAGTATGAGATAAAACTCGCCACCCTGGCACCTGAAAATAGCTCTCTCATGAAGATCTTCCGGGAGATGAACGGTGAACTTCTGAAAGAGACAGAGGAGCGCGTCGGGTTCAAATTTTTTTCTGGCTTCGCCTTGGGAGACGAACGAGACGTATTCAGAAAATTGCGTATTGGGCTAATTCATGCTGCGACCTTTTCATCCACCTTCCTCGCTACCATCAACCCCGACCTTCGGGCGCTTCAGTTCCCATTTCTGTTCAAAAACTACCAGGAGGTAGACTACGTTTTAAACAAAATGGATGGGGATTTCGACCAGAGTTTTTCCAGCCGTGGATACCAAGTGCTGGGCTGGTCAGAAGTCGGTTTCATTTACGTTATGACCACGACCCCCATTAGCAGAGTTGAGGACTGGAAAGGAAAAAAGGTTTGGAGTACGACCAATGCACCCATGGCCAACGCCGTCTTCGCCAAAGCTCAGGTCTCGCCGGTTACTGTGGGTGCGCCGGATGTTCTAGTGGCCTTGCAGACCAACCTCCTGGAGGCAGTTTACAACTCGCCTTACTATGCCCTGGTGACTCAATGGTACACTCGAATCAAATACATCACCGATGTGCCGCTCTCCTACGTAGGCATCGGACTGATTATTAGCGGCAAAACTTTTTCGCGACTTTCCCCCCAGGATAAAGAAACCACCATAAGGGTCTGTAGAAAATATCTTCGCCTCCTCACCGAGAAAACCAGAAAAGACAATCAACAGGCCCTGGAACTTATGTTCAAACGAGGGGTCAAGAAAATAACCATTGAACCTAATGAACTTAACCGTTTCAAGGAACTGCTAGATCAGGCCATGGCTGATGTTGATCCAAAAGTTCTTCCCAAGGACACCCTCCAGAAGGTCAGGAAAACTCTCGATGATTACAGAGCGAGCAAGGGTGAAACGAAGTGAGTGCATCATCTCCCAGTAATCTAAAAAAGATTAGCCAGTTTCTTGGCAATCTGGAGAAATGGGTGCTCGTGCTCCTTCTTGGCTTTCTTACCGCCTTCGCCCTAGCACAGATTATCTCGCGCAATTTTCTCTCTGTCGGGCTTGTCTGGGGTGATGATCTGCTCAGGCACGGTGTGCTGTGGATAAGTTTCCTGGGAGCAGCCAGGGCCACCTTGGAGAGAAAGCACATACGTATAGACCTCTTACCACGAGTCCTGCCCGTCCGTCTAAGCTTCATAGCAGACTTTATGTGTTGTCTTATCTCCTTTGTTGTGTGTCTTCTCCTTCTCTGGGCCTCCTGGAATTTTGTCCAGGGTGAACGGTTGGCCGGAGATATTGCCTTTGCCTCCATTCCATATTGGTGGTTGGAGCTTATCTTTCCCATCAGCTTCGCGCTGATGGCTTGCAGATTTTGCCTCAACTGCATCAGTGGGCTGGTCAGGGGACCGGAAGGGGTGGAGAGATGAAGATAGTTTTGACTCTCCTCCTGATAGTCGCAGCGATCTCCGGCGCCCCGCTCTTCGTTGTCATCTCCGCTGTCGCTTTGCTCTGGTTCTATTTTATGGGGATCGACCTCTCCATTGTGATCATTGAAATGTACCGTCTGGCGTCCAATCCTCTTCTCATCGCCCTGCTATTTTTCGCCTTCGCCGGCTATATTTTGGCGGAAAGTGATGCCGGGAAAAGACTGGTAAAACTTTCCACTGCGATCTTCGGTTGCGTTCGCGGGGGCCTCGCTGTGGTTGCCCTAATATCTTGCGCCTTTTTCACCGCACTAACCGGGGCTTCCGGCATCACTATAGTCGCCCTGGGGGGGTTGCTTCTGCCGGCCCTGCTGGAAGATAGGTATCCGGAAGACTTCTCGCTCGGACTCCTTACCAGCTCGGGCAGCCTTGGCCTTCTCTTTCCTCCGAGTCTGCCCATGATCATCTACGGAGTTGTTGCCAGCGTCAGCATTCCCCAACTCTTCCTTGCCGGCCTCATACCAGGACTTTTTTTGATTGTCCTGCTCTCCGTATACAGCATGTATAAAGGGGTCCGGGGCGAGTGCAAGATTATCAGCTTCAGCTCCCGGGAACTCCTCGACACTGCGCGGGAGACAGTCTGGGAGATATTGCTTCCTGTGGTGGTTTTCGGTGGGATTTACAGTGGTTTCCTGGCAGTGAGTGAAGTAGCCGTGGTTACCGTCGTCTACGTTCTCCTGGTTGCCCTGCTCATCAATCGCGATGTCAAGCTCAGCCAGATGCCCACCATCGTTGGCAAGACCGTGGTGATGATCGGCAGTATTATCATTATTCTGGGTGCAGCCTTGGCCTTCAATAGTCTTCTGGTTGATCAACAAGTACCCAGCAAAATCTTAATCTGGATCCAGGGCCACGTGGAGAGCAAATTCGTTTTTCTGCTTATCTTAAACATTTTCCTTCTGCTCGTGGGGTGCTTGCTTGATGTCTATTCTGCCCTGGTTATCGTGGCACCACTCATCGTCCCCCTAGCCCAGGGGTATGACATCAATCTCCTACACCTTGGTATCATCTTCCTCACCAACCTTCAGATCGGTTACTCCACACCACCCATAGGGATGAATCTCTTCATTGCCAGCCTCAGATTCGAAAAGTCCGTCCTCCGTCTCAGCGCTGCTTCCCTGCCATTTCTGGGTATCCTTCTTGTGGCTCTGCTCATCATAACCTTTGTTCCTGGCTTGAGCCTTCTTTTGGTCAGGTAGTCTCATGAAAAATCTCATCATGGAGACTAGGCCGAGCATCACATTTGCTTTTGAGTATCCACTCACATGCAGACCTTTTTTTCTGTCCTCGTGCCGGAATTGGCACGCCTGTTGCTCTCGGGAGGGAGAAACTGAAGAGACTGCAAACCGAATTTGATGAGCTGAGGGGAAACCATGCAGAAGAATAGAATTTTGATCGTTGACGATGAACCTGACATTGTCGAAGCTCTCCAAACGAGGCTTGAACAGGAAAACTTCGAATGTCTAACAGCTTATGATGGCAATGGGGGTCTCGAACTCGCCCGCGCCCAGAAACCAGACCTCATTATTCTCGATATCATGCTTCCTAACCTCGATGGTTACAAGGTGTGTCGGCTTCTGAAGTTTCAGAAGGAACTTAAGCGGATTCCTATCATTATGCTAACGGCCAGGGATAAGGCTGAAGATCGCCTCTTAGGCGAGCAGACTGGTGTCGATTACTACATGACGAAACCTTTCTCCATGGATAAGTTGGTCGGCAAAATCAAACAATTCTTGGTTTAATGACATAGAGTCTATACGGGATCAAATCTACCAGGAGTGAGATCATGACGAGCGGGGAGGAAATCACCCTCACAGAAAATCTTGATGAGGCCATCAAGGAGCTGCAAAGATTGAGGAGTCAGCTGAGCATATTGGCCGAAGTCGCTGGCTCACCAGTTAAATCACCGGAGGAAGTTGGAGCTCTGGTACAAAGCCTCTCACTTCACATTCGCCAAGCCTTGACGCATATTCGGACTGCTAAGGGACAGGCAAGAGGAGATCGTTAGCCCGGATAATTCATAAATAACTTGCTGCGACCACGGATATGGCCGGGCGAGAACTGCAAATTTTCCTACTTTTTTTCACACTTGACTCCGTTACTTTTCTGTGTTAAGGGACGGATCTGAGCTTCCAAGTCAGTTGGGCTTTCGAGGATTTTTTCCTTTGCCAGAGTGGCGGCCTGGGGCTTGGGAAAAAACTTATTCAGGAGGTCAAGGCAGTGGCAGAAGGAACAGTTAAGTGGTTTAGTGAGAAGAAGGGGTATGGCTTCATTGAGCAAGACGAGGGTGGAGATATCTTTGTCCATCACTCCGCCATCGACATGCCCGGTTTCAAAATTCTCTATGAAGGTGACCGCGTGAGCTTTGAAGTGGGACAGGGCACCAAAGGCCCCGCCGCCCAGGACGTCAAAAAGCTTTAGTTGGCAAGAACTCGTTTATCTAAGGGCATCTCATCTGAGTAAGATGAGATGCCCTTTTTATTTATGTGCGTTTCGCCGAGGCAGTAATGAATTGCCCCAGAAATCCACTTCTATCGATAATATGCTATGTAATCAGACGGTTGCCACACCCGCTGCGCCGAGGCAAAGCAAGAAAAAAGCCTCTTGAAAGAGGCTCAGGTGCACTCTCGTCAAGAGGCTAAAACTATCCTTAGGCCAGAGATGATCCTGACTAAGGAATTGATCCCCTCTATCTCACCCCATCCTTCAAAGGCTTTCCCGCTACGAACCTGGGAACCTTTCGGGCTTCAATGAAAATTTCTGCGCCGGTCTGAGGATTCCTCCCTTTCCTTGCCTTTCTTTGTTGAACCTTGAAAGTTCCGAACCCTACCAGTGTGACTGCGTCACCCTTTTTCAATGCGTTGGTGATCGTCGCAAAAACGCAGTCTACTGCAGCCTGGGCCTCTTTTTTTGTTTTGACTACCTTGGCTACCTCGTTAACCAGATCGGCCTTGTTCATGTCGTCCTCCTTTGTTGAAGGCAGTGCGGCATCTTAATGCGAGACCTATACAGGTCTGTGGCCAGTTTGTCAATAGTCGGCTAGAATGACATGTTGAATAGGAAAGACTCCCCCAGGTCATGCCAATCCAGTTGACATTTTCTAACTATCTGAAATTAAACATATATTTTTACTTCCTACCCTACGAGTGTCAACCTAGCCCGGATATTTCATGAATTGGTGTCGCGAGACCACGAAGATGGGCGTGCCACCTGGCAACCGCAGGGAGTTGGACCCGAGGCGTACCTGAACGGTACGTCGCAGGGACCGACACCCGAGGACGCCAGGCTTCCGGCTCGGAGAGCCTACAGCTCGGAGAGAAGGACGCCCATATCCGTGGTCGCAGCAAGTAATTCATGAATTATCCTGGCTAGTTGGCGGTTGCTGGATTTCCAGGGTGAGTTGGATATTTTGCCCCTCAGTTAGGAGATTCAAAATGATGCATGATATTCAATAGTTGCACAGAAAGAACTCTTGGCTCTTTTCTTGCAAAACCTGACGTTTGCATTATTGAGATTATACACTGCGGATGGGTGACAAACTGTATGGTTTTGGGAGGCCAATGATATGAGGATTAATGGTTTGGTCAAACGAAGTACGTTGAGAGCGTTCGTTATTCTAACATTCTTGGTGGCACTTTGGAGCCCCATAAACGTAGCGGATGCCCAGCAAAGCTCCAACGGCGGAACAAAGAAAAACTTTCTATGGTCCGCAGAAAAGGGGAAAAGTACCATTTATCTTCTCGGATCAATCCACCTTCTACCAAAGGAATTGATGGCGCTCGATAAGGCAATCGAAGCCGGTTACAGTGATTCCAAAATCATTGTTTTCGAAACAAATATAGATGGCCTAAGTGATCCAGCTTTTGCAGCTAAGGTGACAAGCCTTGGCCTTCTTCCTGCGGGTCAAACACTGGAGCAGCATGTCTCCAAACAAACCTATGGTTTGCTGCAGCAAAAAGTTGGCGAACTTGGTCTTCAGGTGGAGATATTTAATCAATTCAAGCCCTGGCTCTGCGCTTTGACCCTGACTAGTATGGAACTCCAAAGATTGGGTTTCAATCCAGATTACGGCATAGATAAGAATTTTTTTGACAGGGCAAAGCAAGATGGAAAAGACATGCGCTTTTTGGAAACCATTGATGACCAACTTGAGTTGTTTACAGAGATGAGTAGGCAGGAGGAAGACTCATTCCTTGCCAAGGTGTTACAGGAACTTGACACTATGGGGGTGAAGGTAACTGATATGATCAATGCCTGGAAAAGTGGTGACTCCGACAAATTGGCATCTATGGTGAAAATAGAGTTTGAAGGCTATCCCGAGGTCTATGCTAAGATGCTGGTGGAGAGAAACCAAAAGTGGGTCGAGCAAATTGAAGATTTGTCAGGGCAGGATGGTAATAGTCTCGTGGTTGTTGGTGCCGCTCACTTTGTTGGAGACGACAGCATATTGGAGCTTTTGAAAAGGAACGGATTCGAAGTGGAACAGAGGTAAGATCGGAAAGAAAACCAAATCGTGCATTTTTTCTTTTTGACAGAATGTCTACACTGAGCATAGGATAATAGTATATAATTTCCATATTGAGATCCGTAAACTTGGCTCTGTTTTGGAGGAGAAATGAATATCAAAGTGTGCTTGCAAGACTCCCAGTAGAGTACCCTTTCTCAACTGGGAGTGTACGACGTAACCTTGATGAAATTCGACAATTCGATTAATAGTTGGAACCTTACGATTTTGGCTACTGAACGTTACCTTTGATGAGTGCCACTGCTAAAGTAAATCTCGACAGACTCTACCATCTACGATCGTGGATATAACCTTTCGGTAACACCACCTCCTGAGGTTTTTCACCAGCACTTATTCCATTTTCGCTATCGCATGCTCGACCCTGTTGAAGGTTAGCTGTTTCGCTCTGGGCTAAATTTTCCCCTTTTGTCTTTTCTTCTTAGACACACTTGTTCTCTCTCTGAGCTCATCATTTACTGACCAGAGATAAAACTCCTTTGGGAAAGAGGAAGGCGAGGAGGACGATCATGTTAGTTAGACTGATTGAAATGATAGAAAATAACGCCGCGAGTATGGCGAAGGAGCTCAAAGGAAAGCTTCTTAGCGACCCAAGCACTTCGTCCTACCAGACTCTGGTTGACCAGACGCTCTATCAGAACATTTTTGAAATTTATAGCCGTTTGGGTCACTGGCTGCTCAGAGATAGTGAGAAAGGAGAGGTAAGAACTCACTACTCCAGTATTGGCCGGCAGCGGTTTGAGGAAGGTTTCCCTCTTCATGAAATAATCCAGGCGTTGGTTGCCACGAAAAGACACATCTGGGATACGGTATTGGAAAAAGGAATAATGAGAACGACAAGAGAGCTTGATTCTGCTGTTGATTTTATTACTTACCTAAATCGTTTCTTTGATATGGCCATTTACTACACCACGCTTGGATACTACAGGGAGCTTCAATTACAGCAGGCAAGTTAATTGGAGCTGCAAAAACTGCTTAAAATACCGAAAAAAGCTGTATGGAGGCGCATCGTGCTTACCAAAAAGATAATTGATCTAATTGAAGCCAATGCTCTGCAACTATCCAAAGAGATCAAAAGGGAGTTGTTGCTCCATCAATCAACTCGTTCATACCAGAAGATAGACGAGAAGATCTTGCATGATTGGATTTATGATGTTTGCAGCCGCTTCAGCTATTGGCTCGACGAAGATAGGGAGAAAGGTGAGGTTCAACAGCACTACAAAAATTTGGGCAGAGAGAGACTCCTGCAAGGTTTCGAGCTGCCGGAAGTGATCAGTGCTCTGTATCTCACCAAGAGGCGACTGTGGGCATTCATTGCGGCAAGCAGGGAAGCTGACTCAGCCCTCAACCTGAACCAAATTGTTGAAGCCTCTTTCTTGTTGGTGAGGTTCTTCGACCATGCGGTTCTGCATGTGAGCGAAGGGTATGAGGAAAGTTTGCGAAGCAAATATGGCTATGAGGCCCCACTAAGTAACCCTGAGAGGCTGAGTGAAGCGATTGCAGCAAAGCAAAAGCTGGAACAGCCAATATACGAAGAGCCGAAACTCCCCTCCCTTTGTTTCACCAAAGGAATGATACGTTTTGGTTAGTTCCCACGAAGCAGTCAGTGGGGAGAACGGACAAAGGAGGTGTGTGTAATGAAAGCAGGAATAGTTTTTACAGGAACTGGACCCATTTTGATATTAACCACCTACGAGTCATTTGGAGATGAAAAATTCGTTGAAAAGCTTGATTTCAAGGGAATCAAGAAGTTTATCGCCTATGAAGTTCCACTGGACCTAGTGAAGAAAAAATATGGTCAGCAATTCGATGTTATCATGAAAGACGTTAAGCAGACGGATGATCTCAGGGTTTTGGATTTCGACGGCCACAAGGTATTTTATAGCTTCTCGTTTGCTGATCTGGGGCAACATTATCAGCACGAGGCGACCTGGTAATAAAAGCCCGCATTATTGAAGCTCCCTGTCTCTCTAAAGCTGGACGGGGAATGCGCTCGCCTACTTATTTTCCCCAAGGGAACCCCATGCAACAGGAGAGCTGGAGCATTTTCACGAGTCGCCTGCTGCGGCAGTGGCTTTTCCCTGCAGCCTCCTTACTCGCTCCACCACTGGTGGATGGCTGTAGTAAAAAGCAGCGTAGAGGGGATGAGGGTGGAGATTGGCCAGATTTTCCTTGGAAAGCTTTATCAAAGCCTCTGCCAAATCTAGCGGTCTTCCAGTGAGCTCACAGGCAAATTTGTCCGCTTGCCATTCATGCTTGCGGGAGAGAAGGCTCAGGGCTGGAGTCAAGGGAAACAGTAACAGCGAGCTGAGAAATCCAAGTATGAAAACTCGCACGTAGAACGAACCCTGCTCCAGCCCTATTATTCCTGGCAGCCCCTCCCAACCAAGCAATTTATAAGCAAGGAAAATTGCTCCCAGGGCCACTATCTCGGTCAAGATGATCCTTTTCATCACGTGCTTCTTCTTCCAGTGCCCCACTTCGTGGGCTAGGACCGCCAATATTTCCCGGTGAGTCATACTTTCCAGAAGGGTATCAAAAAGAACGATCCGCTTTACCCTGCCGATTCCTGAGAAGTAAGCGTTGGAGTGGAGGCTACGTCTGGAAGCATCCACCTGAAAAATATTCTTCACCTTGATCCCTACTTTTTCAACCAGAGCCCTGATCTCAGCTTCCAGTCCTTCAGTCTGCACCGGTTCAAATTTAAAAAAGAGCGGTTCGAGAACATAGGGCGAGATGTACATGAGAAAGATGCTAAAGAGCAGGAAAACAGCCCATACCCACAGCCACCACCACTCTGGGCTGAAACGAACAAGAAAAAGGGCAGCCGCAACCAAAAGCGTCGAGAGCACGGTGGAGATGACGGTTGACTTCAGTAAATCACTCAGCCAGAGCCGACCTGTCATGGTATTGAAGCCGTAGCGGTTCTCAATGTTGAAATTCTTGTAGAGACTGAAGGGGATACTGAAAATGGTCCCAACGTACATGAGACCCAGTACGAAAAACACACCCCGCACGACAAAGGATTTGGAGAGGGAAGTGACCCAGCCATCGTAAATGGTGATAAATCCCCCGAACAGAAAAACAATCACGACAAGGTTATTGAGCAGCGACAAGACAGTACTGAGTCTGATGCTTTCAGCCGTGTATGATATGGTTTTTCGTAAGGTCTCAGCATCAATGGCTGTGGAGAATTCGGCAGGGACTTGATCGCCTTTTTCTTTCAGGTACCTGATGTTCAACCACTTGAGTCCAAGGGAGACACTGAAAAAAAACAGATAAATAATGAGAATAATCACTTTCATGGAGCAAATGATACTGCATTCGTCTCGTGGAGTCGAGAGCAAGCCCCGACATTTCATGAATCACTTGCTGCGACCACGGATATGGACGTCCTTCCTGGCGTCCTCGGGTGTCGGCCCCTGCGACGTACCGTTCAGGTACGCCTCGGAACCAACACCCTGCGGTTGCCCGGTGTCACGCCCATCTTCGCGGTCTCGCGACAGCAATTCATGAAATGTCGGGGCTAGGGTCTACTAGGCACTACTGTCCATAAATGACGCCGAAGGCATAATGACAGCGAAGTGTAGTGACAGCAACTTTTAGTGGCTAAATGACTATGAGAGACAGCCAAGCGCAATTGAGCGGAGCTTAGTAACTCAATGGTGCCTAGTGCTTACTGCCTAGTGCCTAGTTAGGGCATGCGCTCTATGGCGCCATGCGAAATGGAGGGATAAGCTAGTCTGAGGTTTTGACTCTTTTTTGTCTCTGCGCTTCCTTATAAAGCTCGTAGAGCTCAGGAAAATGCTTTTTCACATGCGCGACTGCCTGATCGCCGCTCAACCCTTCCTTCTGGCTCAGCGTTCGTACGAGCTGATCCCAAGCCTTCAGCAGTTTCTCGTTTCCCGTCATTCACTCTCCTTGGGATCAGTTGAAGCACCACGTTTTTTTGTTGATATCTCTAAAAAAAAGAATCTCTCGTCAACTTGACTCAGAAGTTTTTTCATGACTTTTTCCGAGATAATCCCCGCCAGGTAAGCCTCCTTGATTCCGTCCTTTTCAGCATGGAGTAACCGTTCTTCCGCCAGGTCCAATTCCTCGGCAACCGCATTTTGATGCTCGGCGGCAGCTTCCTCCAAATCCGCATGCAGTTCCTTCACTCGATCTTGCAAACGCGGTGCCAAGAGCTCGTAGTTGCTTTGGGACAGAAGCCCGCGGCCAACCATTTGCTCCAACTCCAACTGCACTCGGCCTACGGCGAAGACTTCACCTTTACTTGTTTCATAAGATTGTTGAGAATCGCCTCGAATCAGCCCGAGCTTGTGGAGCACCATCTTAAGGCTCAATCCTTGGACCAGCAGGGTAAAAATCACCACCGCAAAAATCATGGCCATCAAAAGCTGGCGTAGGGGCAGGTCTATGGGCAAACTCAAGGCGAGTACCATGCAAATGGCTCCCCGAATACCGCCCCAGAAAAGCACTCCCTGCCAGCTTCCAGGTAGGGGCTTATCCACTTTACCAATCAGGGGCGCAGTGCAAAACACTGCTGCGGCTCGCCCACAAATCATGGCCGCCACCGCCAGCAGCACAGCTACCCAAAGTGGCCCAAAGTGAACTATTTTCACTTCTATGCCGATCATGAGAAACAGAACGGAATTTACCAGAAAGGCTGCATATTCCCAGAAATCGCTCACTGAAACTCGGGTCGTGGGTGACATGGCCCACCGAGTACCGTAATTACCGGTCATTAAACCAGCCCCTATGACCGCCATCACCCCGGAAATGTGCAAGTGCTCTGCTAGCAGGTAAGCACTGAAAGCGAGAATAGTGGTCAAAGTGATCTCAATGAGATGGTCATCCACCAAACTCATTACCTTGGCCATGGCCAGGCCCAGGATCACTCCGATCCCGCCTCCCCCAACCACGCTCACCACAAATTGGCGCCCAGCAGAGAGGAGATTGAAATCGTCACCTTGGGCTATTCCCAGAAGAACTCCAAAAAGCACCACAGCCACGCCGTCATTGAAGATGCTCTCGCCCTCGATTATGAGCGAGAGCCGCCGAGTCACTCCAAGTTCTTTGAAAAGAGCCAAGACCGAGATGGGATCGGTGGCGGCGACAATGGCACCAAAAAGGAACGCATGTCCCCAGGAAAAGTCTGGGCCTCCATTCCACAACTGAAAACCGGAATAGGTAACAACAGCAGTGACAGTGGTGGCTAGAAGCACACCTGGCAAGGCTAACATCGCAATGGAACGAGCATTTTTCTGGAGATCAAGTATGTCTATGTTAAATGCGGCTTCAAAGAGGAGGATTGGCAAGAAGATATGAAAGACCAATTCCGGGGTCAGGAGCATCTGCGGCAGAAGATCAAGTGCCCCCATCACTATGCCTACGACTACCAAGGCGATAGTGTACGGCAGCCGAATGTATTTGGTGAACATGGCAACGGCTGCTGCAATTATCAGCAGCCACAATGCTTGCACCTCAATGCCAAGTCCCATACGAGTTTATCTCCAAGGGCGACTCTCATTTAGCCTGGTGTTGATTGCAAAGGAGTCAGGAGCCAATGGGCGTGCTCGGTTCTACTACTGGATACAACTGGTCAGAGGTTATTTCCCAGTGCTCGCCGGCGACGATTCTCCTTTCTTCGTCACCCGTCCAGAAACCCAGCCCACTATAATACCCAGAATGAAAGCCCCCAGCAGAATAAGAGCCCGAGATGCCTGTGTGCCCCAGAAGAGAAACTTCACCTGCACCACTTCAGAATTCTGAATAATGAACGTTGCAAACAGCAAGCCGAAAACCAGGAAAACAATTCGTTTGGGAGTCATTGCCACCTTCCTCTTCGGGTTAAATGCCTAAAATGAACTAAAGTGAGCTAAAGTGACTAAAGTCAGCCATTGGGAGGTTTTTAAAAACAGTACCGTAGGTTTTCTATGCTTTGTCCCTCTTTCTTCTGTCATCTGTCGTCTGTCGTCCGTCCTCTGTCTGCTGTCCGCTGTCTTCTGCCTGCTGCCCTTGATCTTTTGTCGTCTGTCGTCTGTCGTCCGTCTTCTTCTTGCCTGTCCCGCGCTCAGTCGCGGGACTGCCCCCTGCCCGCTTCTTCTCGGCCACCGTCTTTTCGTATAGTTCGAGATACTTCTGGGCGGAGGACTGCCAACTGAAATCAATGGCCATGCCGTTCTTCATAATTTGGTGCCAGGTCTCAGGTTGGGAAAAGAGATCGAGAGCTTTCTTGGTGGCGTCCCAGAATGATTCCGGTTTGTAATTGGTGAATCGGAAGCCAACACCTTTCCCTTTCGTGGGATTGAAAGGGGTGATGGTGTCGTACAGGCCGCCGGTGGCCCGCACGATCGGCACGGTGCCATAGCGCAGGCTATACATCTGATTCAGACCGCAGGGTTCGTACTGAGACGGCATCAGGAACATGTCCGCGCCAGCTTCGATCTTGTGGGCCAACCTCTCATCGAACTCCAGCCGTACTGCGATCTTTTCTGGATAGCGCTCAGCGAGCGCGGTCAGCATCGTGTGATACTTATCTTCCCCAACCCCAAGAATTACCAGCCCCAGGTCATAAGCCATGAATTTATCCATAACGGCCGATAAAAGGTCAAAACCCTTCTGATCTGCCAATCTGGAAACAACTCCAATCAGCGGCCTGTTCATGAGTCTTTCCGGCAGCTTTACCGTGCGCAGGAGGTCCAGCTTGCACATGTGCTTGCCTTCCAGGTTCTCCCTCGAATAGTTGGCGGCGATATACGGGTCGTTTTCGGGATTCCATTCCTCGTAGTTGGCACCATTTATAATTCCATGCAGCTTGCGGTGATGCGTTTGAAGAACGCCTTCCAACTTATGTCCGTATTCCTTGGTCTGGATCTCCTCGCTGTAGCGAGGGCTGACTGTGGTAATGACATCCGCACAAACTATAGCCGCCTTCACGAAGTTAATCCCGCCCCAGAACTCCATGCCATCCATACTGAAAAAACGTCCGGGCAACCCGGTCTGTGGGAATAGTTTTGCAGCGAACTGCCCCTGATATGCGATGTTGTGTATGGTAAACATACTCGCGGTCGCGGCCAAGTCGTCCTCAGCTGCTACCAAGTGTTTCAGGTAGGCGGGGATCAAGCCGCTCTGCCAGTCGTGGCAATGAACGATGTCAGGCTGAAACTTTACCGCGGGGCATAAAGACAGCACAGCTTTACAGAAGTAGGTGAAGCGCTGAAAATTATCGAAATAATCACCTTTTGGGGTTCCATAGAGATAGGTTCGGTCAAAGAATTCATCCCGGCGGATGAAGTAGACTTCTACGGTATCGTTGAGTTGGCCGCGATAGATATCAGTGTTAATCACCTGGGAGCCTAACTCCACCGGCAGGTTCTCCACCACAGGGTCTGCCCCCGCTAACTCCTCGACGAAACGGTTATAGTAAGGCATTACAATTCGCACTTGGCAGCCTAGGTTGCTCAAAGCAAGGGGCAAAGCACCGCCCACGTCGGCAAGCCCCCCGGTCTTGGCAAAAGGCGCAACCTCTGAAAAAACCATTAGTACCCGCGGTGGTGATTTTTTCTTTCTCATCCTTCTTGACCGTTCATATCAGTTGAGCCAAACCGGTTTGCTTATATTAGGGAATTGAGGGGAAGTGTTGCAACAATATTATTCTGGTCCTACCTCTCAATGAACTCCAAACGTTTAGATTGTAGGTTATGGAGTAGCAGGTGGCAGGCGAATACTGTCACCGGATGGCAGGTCACAAATGCCAGGACATGGCGCAATCATTCCCAAAAAAGAAAATGGAGCTGAGGTAGCCGTACACCTGAGATAGTTCTGTTTTGTCAGTCTGGCTTTTCTACCCCAATTATTTACATTTCTGTACTTTTAATCCCCGTAGACCCTCGATAATTTCTACAGAGTCTTTAACCTCTCCATACCTATTTTCAGATATGAGCTTGTTAAGCGTACTTTTCTCTTCTTCGATCAGCTCGTCAATTGTCCTACAATAGACCATGTTTGCAATGCGTGCCTTCACCTTTGTGGGAGTACTTTGTATCTTTATACTCCCATCTTTTTGTTTTTTTATAGTCAGCTGTTGACAGAATGTTGAGCTGACGAATGTCAAGTTCAACATCAACAGAGATACGAAAATACACGCTGCCTTTCTTGTTTTTTTACTCATGCAGTTGTCTCCTTTCAGAGTAAAAGAACGGTGCAGCTATTCCTATTCTTTCTGCGGATTACTGCAATAATAACGACGAGACTCCCTAACCCGCATATTTCATAGATTGGTGTCTCGAGACCGCAAAGATGGGTGCTTCTGTTTGTTCAATCGCCTAGCACGGATATTTCATGACTACAGAAAGATTTGGTCTACAAACAGAGTACTCAATTGAATTTACTGAGGCAAGAGAAAAGATTATACCTGCGCTCCCCACTCCAACAACTGTTACAAGAGCTCCAACCATGTAAATCTTAACGTTGCCATACCCAAACCGGTAAAAATCGCTGCGCTCGCGTGATAGCGCTTGCGAATAGGATACACGTGCACAATAAGGTTAAGGTTGAGGGCAAGGAAAATCTCTTGCAAATCAGTGGGACAGGAGGGTAAACTATTTTACGAGTTGCACCGCGCCGCAGCCCGGAACAGGGCCACGATGGGTCCTCACAATCGGGGACGACAACCCTCTCAGGGTTCTGCTCACGTTTCACTGAGAATTATTGCCCAGTGGATAGGTAATTAGTTACGTTTTAGACATAGTGCGAGGGTGGCGGAACTGGCAGACGCACTGGATTTAGGATCCAGCGCCTTCGGGTGTGGGGGTTCGAATCCCCCCTCTCGCACCAGCGGTAACTGCAAAGGGTTGGCCCAGGCCGGGGCTAACCCCTTTTTTTGGGCTTTTGAGCCCGGATATTTCATGAAAATGCTTCAGCGAGCGCAGTCCCGTAGTCCAGCTTTTCGAGCTGGACGCGGGTTAGCGAGCGAACTACAATAAAATGGTATAAATACCTTACATTTCGAATCCCGCTTTAGCGGGACTGCAGCACGCTGCAGGGATCTTCAATTGCCGTCGCGAGACAGTGGAGAAGGACGCCCATATCCGCAGTCGCAGCAGGAGATTCATGAAACATCCGGGTTAAGGGTTGCCAGATACCACCTACTATGATTATATTGTCGGGTGGTTCCGGGCTTGTGAAAATATGTTGCCTGTAGATTCTTGCAACCAGCGTCCAGGCGTTGAAGTTTAGGTCTTTTCAAACAACATTGGGGGAAGTAGTAGATCATAGCCAAATGAAGATTTCCATTGAAGAAATTAGTGAGATTGCTCGCAAGGTGAATGTTGAGCTCCCTGAGGAAAAGGTGAACCGTCAGCTCAAGAAGGCTTATCAACAGCTTAATCGCACTGCGAAGGTTAGAGGGTTTCGCCCCGGCAAGGTCCCGTTGGCAATTCTTAAGCGGCAGTATGCAGATCAGATCAACCACGAGGTGGGCTTAGAGCTCGTCAACGAAACTTTAATGGAAGCCCTGGAACAAACCGAAATTGAGGCTGTTGGTCAGTCTGACCTTGACAGAGAACCGTTACAGGAGGGAGAGCCATTCCGCTATTCATTTATGGTGGAGGTGAAACCGGAAGTCGTTGTCAAGGACTATAAAAAAATACCGGTTCAGAGAAAACAACTGGTTGTTAATGAGGAAGATGTTGACGCTGAACTCGAGTTGCGTCGACAAGCTCACTCCTATCTCAAATCCCTTGAGAAACCGCGTCCCATTCAACAAGGAGATCACGCGGTTCTTGATTTCAAAGCCTTCGCTGAGGGCAAGCCTGTTCCTGATGGTGAAGCCAAGGGCTTTCACCTGGAAGTAGGTGGTAATCGTTTTAACCCCGAGTTCGAAACCAAACTTATTGGTGCGAACAAGGGTGAACAAAGAGAGATCGAGGTCACCTTTCCACCTGACTATGGCAACAAAAATCTCGCCGGCAAGAATGCCACCTTTCAGGTGGAGATCAAGGATATTAAAGAGCAAGGGCTTCCAGAGCTGGACGATGAGTTTGCCAAGAACCTTGGTGATTTTGATAATCTTAAAGATTTGCGCACTACTGTACGCCAGGAATTGGAAAGCAGGAAAGGGGACCAAATAGATGCGGAAGTTTGGACGCAAATCTTGGATGAGTTGATCAACCGTAATCCCTTTGATGTTCCTCAGAGCATGGTGGAACAGGAATTGCAAAGAATGTTGGACACCATTCGTTACCGCCTATCCGCCCAGAATCTCACCCTAGAGCAGGCAGGAATGGATGAAGAGACCTTCAAGGAACGCAATCGAGAACCTGCTGAAAGAAGGGTACGAGGCACCTTTCTCCTGGAAAAAATTGCTAATCAGGAAAGCCTTGAGATCAGCGATGAGGAAGTGGACCAGGGGCTGCACAGATCAGCAGAGGATATGAACCAATCGTATGAACAAGTGAGAGATTTTTACCAGAAGAGTAATTTGATGGAACCGTACAAACGTCAGTTGATAGAGGAAAAGGTTATCAATTTCCTCCGGGACCAAGCGGACATGACAGAAGTGGAGGAAACGGCCTCTGGCCCCGGAGAAGACAAAAGTAAAAGAGAGGAACGTTCATGACTCTGATACCCATCGTTGTCGAGCAAAGCAGCCGCGGGGAGCGTGCTTATGATATTTACTCCAGGCTACTCAAAGATCGTATCGTTTTTCTGGGCACGGGGGTGTCCGATGAGGTGGCCAACCTGATTATCGCCCAGATGCTTTTCTTGGAATCTGAGGACCCGGATAAGGACATAAACTTATATATTAATTCACCTGGAGGCCTGGTCACCGCCGGCCTGGCCATCTACGACACTATGCAGTACATCAAACCGGATGTGGCAACCTTGTGTTTGGGACAGGCTTCTAGCATGGGTGCTCTCTTGCTGGCAGCAGGGACACGAGGAAAGAGGTTCACCTTGCCACATTCGCGTATTCTTATCCACCAACCCTTGGGAGCATTCCAAGGCCAGGCAACCGATGTGGAAATTCAGGCCAAAGAGATTTTGAGAATGCGCGAGAGACTAAACGACATACTGTCTCATCATAGCGGCCAACCTCTGGAAAAAATTCAAAATGACACTGATCGAGACTTTTTCATGAGCGGGGAGGAAGCAAGAGAATACGGTATTGTTGACAAAGTCATTGTCGAGCGGGGGATTCCGGAGGAGGACTCCAAGAAAAAGGGGCCCAAGAAAGCTCCGGAGGGCAAGGATGATTAGAGAAGCCATTGAATATAACCTCTATTCTGCTATAATATCCATGGCACACGAGAAGAGATAAAAGGGACGCTGTGCGACATTGGTTGGTTAAGGAGGATTAGATGACGAGAAAGAAAGATGACCGGGGCGGAGATCTGGTCTGTTCATTCTGCGGAAAAAGCCAGGATGAGGTCAAGAAACTCATAGCTGGTCCCACCGTTTACATTTGTGACGAGTGTATTGAACTCTGTAATGACATTATTGCTGAAGAATTTGAAAAGGAAGAGGCTGCCAAGTTAAGCAGTGTACCCAAACCCACCGAGATTAAGGAGGCTATCGACGACTATGTCATCGGCCAGGAAAAGGCCAAGAAGATTCTCTCCGTGGCAGTTTATAACCATTACAAGCGCATTGAATCCCGGCCTGAGATGGAAGATGTGGAGATCCAGAAGAGCAACATTGTTTTGATCGGCCCGACAGGATGCGGGAAAACGCTATTGGCCCAAACCCTGGCCCGCATCCTTGACGTTCCCTTTACCATTGCCGACGCCACCACTCTTACTGAGGCGGGTTACGTTGGCGAGGACGTTGAAAACATTATTGTCAATCTACTTCAGGCAGCTGACTACGATGTGGAAAAAACATCCCGCGGCATTGTATATATTGATGAGATAGATAAGATCGCTCGCAAAGCGGACAGCCCTTCCATCACCCGAGACGTCTCCGGTGAGGGAGTCCAACAGGCTCTATTGAAGATCCTGGAAGGAACCATTGCCAATGTCCCTCCCAAGGGAGGACGGAAGCATCCTCAGCAAGAATTTATCAAGATTGATACCACGAACATTCTGTTTATTTGTGGTGGCGCTTTCAACAACCTGGAGGGCATAATCAAGTCACGCATCGGCGTCAAGGCCCTGGGGTTCGCAGCTGAGATCAAAAAACGGGAAGAGCGCAAATTGGGCGAGATTCTCGTGCAGGTGCAGCCCGAAGACCTGATCAGGTTTGGCATGATTCCTGAGTTTGTCGGGCGGCTTCCTGTGGTGGCAACCCTACACGAACTGACTGAGGACGAGTTGATGAAAATCATGCTTGAGCCGAAGAACGCTCTGGTAAAACAGTACCAGAAACTTTTCGGCATGGAAGATGTGACCTTGCGTTTTACTGAGGGCTCTTTGAAAGCTGTGGCCCATGAAGCCATGAAGCGGAACTCTGGAGCTCGAGGACTGAGGAGTATCCTCGAAAACATCATGCTGGACATTATGTACGAGATTCCCTCCCAGCCAGATATTCGCGAATGCGTTATCAGTGAAGAGGTAGTAACAAACAGGGAAACGCCACTTCTGCTGTATGAAGGCTCCTTGGAATCAGCCTAAAGACATAGAGGCGCAAGAATAGATAATGCGGCTTTCAAGAACCTAGTGAAAGGCTACTCGCACTTTACCACGTAGCCTTTTCTTTACTGAACGAGATAAAGATGGGTATGTTGAAGAAAAAACGCGACAGTGTTGACGAAGGAAACCAGTTTGGACTTCTCGAGTATCCGTTGTTGCCTCTCAGGGATATCGTTATTTTCCCCAACATGGTCGCTCCTCTTTTCGTTGGTCGGGAAAAATCAATCAAGGCCCTAGAGCACGCCATGGGGCAGGGAAAAACCATTTTTCTCGCCACCCAGAAAAAGGCAAAAACTGACAACCCCACGGAAAAAGACATCTTCCGAATTGGAGCCGTGGCGACAATTCTGCAATTGCTTCGTCTGCCAGATGGTACGGTAAAAGCCTTGGTGGAAGGCAAGAAACGAGGCAAGATTGCTCAATTCCTGAGCAACGATGACTTTTTTATGGTGCAGGTGACGTCAATCGAGGAGAAAACTGAGCAGAATGTTCAGATCGAAGCCTTGATGCGCAGCACTGTTCAGGCCTTTGAAAAATACGCCAAGCTGAATAAAAAAATCTCCCAGGAGATGGTTCTCTCGGTTTCCTCAATTGAGGAACCAGGGCGGTTGGCCGACACCATAGCCTCCCACATGCCTTTCAAGATCGAATACAAGCAGAAGCTGCTTGAAGCCATCCCGCAATTCAATCGGCTAGAGATGCTCTATGCGTACATCAGCGGTGAGATCGAGATCATTCAAACTGAGCAGCGCATCAAAGGCCGGGTCAAGAAACAAATGGAAAAGACCCAGCGGGAGTATTATCTGAACGAACAGATGCGCGCCATCCAGAAAGAGATGGGCGAGAAAGATGATTTTCGAAACGAACTCGCAGAGTTACAAAGACGCATCAAACGCAAACGTATGGCGCGGGAGGCGGCTGCTAAAGTTCGCTCTGAGTTTAAAAAACTCAAGTTGATGTCGCCCATGTCTGCTGAGGCCACGGTGGTACGAAACTATATCGACTGGCTGCTCTCCCTCCCGTGGTACGAGCGCACCAAAGACAAATTAGATATAGACCAGGCCTCTATCATCCTGGACGAGGACCACTATGGCCTGGAAAAACCGAAAGAGAGAATCCTGGAATACCTGGCGGTTCAGGCGCTGGTGAAGAAGATTAAGGGCCCCATCCTTTGCTTCGTGGGTCCCCCAGGAGTAGGCAAAACTTCGCTCTCCAAATCAATTGCTCGCGCTTTAGGGCGAAACTTCATTCGTCTTTCGCTGGGCGGTGTGCGGGATGAGGCCGAAATCCGCGGTCACCGACGGACTTACATCGGAGCACTGCCAGGGAAAATTATCCAGAGTCTGCGCAAGGCCAAATCCAACAATCCTGTCTTCTGCCTGGACGAGGTTGACAAAATGAGCATGGATTTCCGCGGTGATCCTTCTGCGGCACTGCTCGAGGTACTCGACCCGGAGCAGAACTTCGCTTTCAACGATCATTACCTGGACGTTGACTACGATCTGTCCGAGGTTATGTTTATCACCACTGCCAATACGCTGTTCTCCATTCCGCCGGCGCTACAGGATCGCATGGAGATTATTCGGTTGCCGGGATACACCGAATTCGACAAACTTAACATTGCCAAACAGTTTCTCGTCGAGAAACAGAGCGAAGCCAATGGACTGAAACCAGAAAACATTGACTTCTCGGATGGCGCCATCTATGAAATCATCCGCCGCTATACCAAAGAGGCAGGAGTGCGTAATCTCGAGCGGGAAATAGCTTCCATTTGTCGCAAAGTGGCCAAATTGGTGGTCAAAAAGGGGCCGAAGACCACAATCAAGATAACCGAGAGAAGTGTAAATAAGCATCTCGGGGTACCCAAATTCCACTACGGCCGCGCTGAAGAGAAAGACGAGGTAGGCCTTGCTATTGGTCTCGCTTGGACCGAGTTTGGCGGCGAACTGCTTGGTATCGAGACAGCCATCATGCCTGGTAAAGGCGGCCTCACCATAACCGGCAAGCTAGGCGATGTCATGCAAGAGTCGGCCCAGGCTGCCCTTACTTACGTGCGCTCCCGGGCTGCAGCTCTGGAACTAGACCCAAATTTTTACAAGAAACTAGACATACACGTCCACGTGCCCGAGGGGGCTATTCCCAAGGACGGACCATCGGCAGGAATTACAATGGCAACGGCTATCGCCTCTGCTCTGCTCAAGGTACCTGTTCGCAAAGACCTGGCTATGACTGGTGAGATAACCCTGCGAGGCCGGGTGCTCCCCATAGGAGGGTTGAAGGAGAAGGTGCTGGCAGCGCACCGTGGCCTGATCAAAGAAGTTCTGATACCGAAAGAAAATGCCAAAGATATTAAAGAGATTCCTGGCAAGATCTTGAAAGATATAGAACTTATACTGGTGGAGCACATGGACGATGTGCTCAAACAAGCTTTACTGGTGGATGATCCTGAAAAACTTTTCAAGAAACCTATAGAAGAAGACGAAGAGGTTTTGGTTCCTAGCGAAACCCCCGAACCTTCTGACGAGATTACGGCCCACTGATTAACAAAGGGTCTGACAAGAGTGCAGACTAGACAATCGAGCGTCCAGCCGCAATACGGTTGGGCGTTTTTCATTGGTCATGATCTAGTCATGAAAATTACCTTGACAGATACCAGATGAATTGCTAAGGCCAAAGGTACATACGGGCGGGTAGCTCAGTGGGGAGAGCATCGGCCTTACAAGCCGGGGGTCCGCAGTTCGAGCCTGCGTCCGCCCACCAAATAAATCAAGGGTTTAGGATGTTCCTAAACCCTTTTTCTCTTCTGCCCGCATGAAACAATGAACTTCTAGCCCGGATATTTGAAGCTCCCTGTCCCGCTTTAGCGGGACTGAAGCGGGATAGGGAATCTTCGATCAGTGTTGATCAACTATACCCTCACAGATCCTCAAGGTAAGACTCCAGCAATTTCAGGTTGACTGAGATTCGCTGTTTCAACCGATCACTCCCGGGTGAATCCATATCGGTCTTCGCCTCTATTGTCTCTTGAATGAATTCCAGTGCTGATCTCACCTCCTGCCACCCTTCTGCCCCAGGTGGCTCAATGCCAGGATCCGAAACCTTTTCCTCCCGGGCGTCGGTGGCGAGTTCAATTATCAGAGTGTTCTTTGACACTCTCTTGCCGCGCTTGACCGTTTGTTTTGCCGCTTTAAGAGTAAGCCAATCATCCAGGTCTCTGGGCAACCGTAACAGCCATTTCTTCTCCATACCTGCAACTCCTTCAATATAGTATATTTAGTATCAAATATATCATATTGAAGTAACTGTCAAGAAAAATTGAACTATTTGAGGGAGTGGCCCGTTTAATCACATGCCGCTGGTCGAGTTTCCGGTCTGCCCTTAACGGCCTTAAAGGGTTGGGTATTGCTGCAAAATAAGAAAAGA